>LQAI01000255.1_pt1 | contig 10168 bp, 13 predicted proteins | sample 1535821 | NCBI WGS metagenome assembly LQAI01 (sample SAMN04331586, study PRJNA305678) | bioreactor metagenome | isolation source: bioreactor_5 inoculated with Wadden Sea sediment 1st replicate of a... | place: Germany:Bremen | reverse complement strand
ATAATTTAACCTTGTCAATGACATAAACATCTCCCAGTTGAAAACTTTTAAGAACTGAATACAGGGCAGCCCCCACCAGCTGTACTTTTGCTGGCCATCTTGCCGATAGGTTTTCCAGTTCTGCTGCGTTGATTCCAAGGGCTGTGTTCAGACTCCTGACGTCGTCAACCCTTGAATTTCCTGTAAAACGAATAGGAGACTGGTCCCCCCTCTTTTGGTCATCGTATAAAACTTGGTCTTTGAACACAGGTCCTGATTTATAAACATGTGAACTTATGCTTGAAAGATCACTCGAGTGCGTCTGACCATTTATATAGATCATTGTTGATTTGCAGCCATCTTGTTCCTTGCTTGATAATAAAACTGGGCAATACCGTAAAACCTCTTGTTTAGAGACTCCACCAATTCATCCACTTGTACCAAACCTGAACTTACAACTCCATTTATAATTTCAGTGACATCTGCACCGGACTCAATGTCAATAAAAAGATCAAACATAGTATCCCTCCCATTAATCACTTACCCTGGAGGAAAATAAAAACCCGTAGCAAAATAATTTAATTTCACAGACGGGGCGCTTGTACTGTTTTTCAGTTAAATCAACGCTCAGAGAATTTTTATCAGATTAGGATTCTAACTTCGTCTTTAGTTTTTCAATGGTTCCAGTCCCTGTGACAGGTCTTTCAAGAACCAAATACATGAAATTAAGAGCCAGTATATCTTCTGGGTGCGTATAAGTGTCTGGGATTTCCCTAAGTTAATATGGACATCCTTTAACTTTGATAGGGGCATGGCCATATACTTGTTCATGGCTCCTATTTGCGATAAATAAGGATTGGTTGTCTTAATGTTCTTATACTGGCTTCACCATTCGTTGTGATGTTGACTGCCAGCATGTAATCCTCCACAAGTTTTGTCTCTGGATTGATAAAGGAAATTGGAACCCAGGTGTATTCCGGTGAAGGGTCAATATCTGACCTGCTTGCTGTAAATTTAAAGGGCTGGTATATTCCTGGTCGAATAACAATATGATCCACTAAGGATTCATCCAACCTTACGCCCTCAACAGGTAAAATCCAAGCTGTGCACTCAAACTTTCTAGCATGGCCCTGTTCTGTCCTAAGTATAATTTGAAGTAAACCTGCACCATTTCCTCTTTTAAAACATCCTTATGCAGGTCAACAGCTTCCTGACTTAAAATAATATTGTCTTCTGATATAAAGACCATTGGCAATCTTGATCCTGATGCGATTTTAATTAGATTGATACCATTTTCAAACTCAATGCCATAGTCTTCAAATTGGTTTTCAAACTCCATTGTGAGTTTTATCAGCTTGTCTTTTTCTTTAGTGGTCCATTCAGACAACATGCCTGATTTCGCATAACGTTCGTTGGCCACAGGATTAAACAAATAGTAATTGTCTGTCGCCTTTGACATGGTTTCAATAAACCCTGTGTCACTAAATAAGAGGCCACTTGCTTCTTCGTATTCTGGAAATTGAAGACGATCGCTTAAGTCTATCAGATCTGCGATCATGGTTCCGCCGCTGTCTTCTATCACCTGATTTGATTCTGAAGCCGGTTCAGAACTCAAGGCTCCACATCCCGAAAGGGCAAGAACACCAATTGAACACAGCATCATGCTTTTAATTCTTTTTTCTTGTCATTTCATCACACCATTCTGCCAAATTCAAATAAGGCTTTTTTATCTGTCTCTATAAGAATTACACCATCACTTAGATTTTAAATTAAGTCTGGCAACTTGACAAGCCACGGTTTAACATCCAGTCATTTGGTTATATATACCAAGGAGCCATTTTTATTGAATGTATGCAAATATAATCGTTTTATTTTTGTATTTATTACAGTTTATTAAGTAATAATTAGTGATTTTTTCATAATAGGTCTTGTAAACACACACTATTTTGGTATACTATAATCAATCAAATGAGAATCGTTATCAACGAGGTGATAAAAATGATCAAGAATTTACTCATTGGCGGCACAGCCGGTCATGGCATTAACACGCTTTCCTACTTTCTGGTAAGAATACTAAGAGACCAGGGATACCACATTCACACAATGAAGGACTATATGTCAAGAGTCCGTGGTGGCGCCAATTTTACACAAGTACGCTTTGGCAACGAACCCATATCAAGTCACGATCCCAAGATCGACCTGATTGTTGCTTTGAATCAAGAAGCCGTAAACTTACACAGTTCCAAACTTCATGAGAATGGATATTTAATTTGTGATACAAATGTAGAAACAAATGTTAAAAATGTTATCCGTGTCCCTATTAAAAGAAATTGGAGCCAACAATAAAAATCCAAGAGGTATTTCATCTATAGCCGTTGGTGCTATTGTGAAAGCCATTGGTCTTAATGAAAAAGAACTTGAAAAAATCAGCATTCCAAAATGGCCAGAAGAAATGCGTAAAAAGAACTATGACACAGCCCTAGAAGCCTTTAATGCATCAAAGAAAATCTTTGAACCATTAGAGGCCGAAAAATCAGAATCTTTATACATGTCAGGCAACCAAGCCATTGCACTTGGAGCACTGGCTGGCGGACTAGATTTCTACTGCGCCTACCCTATGGCTCCATCCACTGGCGTTATGACTACACTTAGCCAGTATGAAGCTAAAGCAGGCATATTGGTTGAACAGGCAGAAGATGAAATTGCAGCAATGAATACTGTAATCGGTGCCTCAGCAACTGGTGCACGTTCTATGACAGGATCTTCTGGTGGCGGTCTGGCCCTAATGGTTGAAGCCCTCGGCTTTGCAGGTATTGGTGAAGTTCCAATAGTGGCTGTAGACGTCCAGCGACCTGGACCAGGTACCGGTCTACCTACAAGAACTGAACAAAGTGACTTAAGTTTTGTTCTTACTGCCCCCCAAGGGGAAATGCCAAGAATGATTATTTCTGTAAAAGACGTTGAAGACGCTTTTTATCAGTCAGCCCGTGCCCTAAACATCGCTGAAACATATCGACTTCCAGTGATTCTTTTAAGTGACCAGTACTTGGCTGACATGGCTCAAACATTTGTTGAGCCTGATCTGAATAGTCTTCAAATCAACACTCTCATAGATGATAAAAAGGATCTTAATGACCTTTATAAAATCTATGACCTCAGTGCATCATTGACACCACGAATGTTGCCAGGTCAGAGTGGCTCAACACTGACCTTTGTAGACAGTCACGAACATGATGAAGTTGGTCACATTACAGAAGATGCCAAACTTCGCACAGACATGATGCATAGAAGAATGAAGAAAATGGAATTGCTCAAAAAAGAACTTCAAGAACCAGATTACTTTGGTCCAAGTTCTGCTGAAACCATTTTAATCGGATGGGGTTCCATGAAAGGGGCTCTAAAAGATGCCGTTGACCTTCTAAACAAGGAAGGCCACAGTGTAGGTGCCCTTGTATTTGGTGACCTCTTCCCGCTTCCTGAGAAGAAACTTCGGTCCTATGCAACAACTGCGAAGAAATTAATCAATGTAGAAATGAACTATACAGGTCAGTTGGCTCGTCTCATTCGTATGGAGACAGGCATTGACATGGATGAAAGTATACTGAAATTTGATGGTCGACAGCTTAATTTCAGAGAAGTGGCTGACCAAGTGAAGGAGTTGATCTAAATGACTCAAATCGAAATCAATGGTGGAAATGACAAAAAAACTAAAAATAGATTTGACAATAACGTTGAAAACACTTGGTGCCCGGGTTGCGGAAACTTCGGTATTCAAAATGCAATCAAAGACGCTCTGAATGATATGGATTTAAACCCTGAAGATGTTCTTTTGGTATCGGGGATTGGACAGGCTGCTAAAATGCCTCACTATATTAAGGCCAATGGTCTAAATGGCTTGCACGGTCGAGGGCTTCCCCTCGCCTTTGGAGCCTATGTGGCCAATCCTGACCTGAAGATTTTTCTTTCAACAGGTGACGGTGATGCTTACGGTGAAGGCGGAAACCATTTTATCCACAACATTAGACGCAACTTAGACATTGTCCATATGGTGCATGACAACCAGGTGTATGGCCTTACAAAGGGTCAGGCATCACCTACCACAGCTAAGGGGCAAAAAACCACACTGCAAGTACGTGGCGTGCGTCTTAACCCACTCAATCCCGTGGCTATGGCTGTTTCCATAGGTGCAAGTTTTGTAGCAAGAGCTTTCTCTGGTGATCAAGACCACCTTAAAGAAATCATTAAACAAGCTATGGACCATAAGGGGTATGCCCTTATTGACATCATGCAACCTTGCGTGACGTTCAATAAAGTTAATACCTACAAATGGTATAAGGACCGCATTTATCAACTCCCTGAAGATTATGATCCAACAAACATGCAAACCGCATTTGCCAAGGCTCTGGAATGGGGCGATGATGGCATACCTGTTGGTGTTATATACAAGAATGATCAGCCAACTTATTTAGAACGGGTTGATCATTTGAAGGATTTTAAACCTTTAGCTAAGCGAAACAGAACCCCAATGGATATTCATACTATCCTAGACAGTTTTAAATAACAAGCCTACACCAACTTAATCAAGATTAGTTTAGAATTCCTACGTATGTTTATACGTAGGAATTTCTTATTGCACGTTTGATTTTTTTTGTTATAATTAGCTTGTATGTTACTTGAACTTTCAAGGTTCAGGTTCAAAATCATAGCAAAAGGGGTTTTAAAATGTTTGGGTTAAAAACTAATTCAGCTATAGAAATGCTCGCATCTATGGCTCGTTACGCCAGAAGAGCACAATATGAGCTGAGCTCGGAGCAAAAGCGCTATCAACTAGACACGTATATCGAGTCTTACATGGGCCAGATAGAGCAAAAGCTCCCTCGAATCGTCCGCAATGAAATCGACAATTTTTTCATAGCTTACCGCGGCATCGAACGTATTTCCATAAGACACATCCATGAAAATGATATTCAATCACCTCAAGCTTTTGTGGAGTATTTCAAGGGTCTGACACCGCAGGATATTATTGATATTGCGGCCAAAGCCCTTCACCTGTCACTGGATGAAATTAAGCATATTAGTTACCAGGGCCTGCTAATCCACTTGGGTCATCTGCCTATCACAGATGATGCCAGTCTCGATGAAGAGGCACAAATGTACTACCATTTCTTCAAATATCCCGAGCTGACAAAACAAAGGCTGGATATTTTATTTGAAACATACTACAATGACTTTTTCCAGTATATCGAAAATGCCGTTATGCTCCATCTTGAAGAAGTTAAGAGTCACCACATGGACTATGTGAATGACGATCTTGAAGCCTATCTGGGGGCACTCTTTAAGAGCAGTGGCCAAATCCCAGAAAACATGTCAGAAGGTATGGCATACATCAGTTATTTCTATGAGCTTGATGCCCATGCCATTAATGAATCTGGCAATATTTTTCATTTACGGCTTCGCTCTTGAAAACCGATTCAATGAGCAAGAGCGCAAAAAGAACACAGAAGATCTACTCAAAGCCCTTTCTGATCCAAAGCGTATTGAAATCCTCCGCTTAATTGGAAAGAAAAGATGGTACAGCAAGGAACTTGCTGAGTACTTTAATCTAGCTAAGGGCACAATGTCATACCACATTAACAAACTACTTGGTATGGGCATTATCAGAGAGACCTCTGGCGAGTTCAATCGTGTCTATTACAGTGTTGATGAAGAACGTTTAACGGTTCTATTTGAAGAAGCTTTAGATGATCTACTCAACAAGAATGAACTTTAAAAACAACAAAAGCCTTGGCGGTATATTCATATCGCCAAGGCTTTTCTTTATGCAAATTTCTAGGATTTTAAATAAACATGTCAGCAGTTTTTTAAAACGCCTTTTTTATACTTCCACAACAGCTTGAGGTGATTTGTTTTCTTTTTTCTTTCTCGCTCTTGAAACTTTATTAACCAAATCATCTGCAATCGTATATAGAACTGGTATGAAACTAAGGTTAACAAGGTCGATAGAAGAAGACCACCAACAACAAACCGAGCCATAGGTGCCATAGATTCTGAACCCTCTCCGAGAGCCATAGCCATAGGAACCAGGCCTAAAACTGTTGTCATTGTTGTCATTAGGATTGGTCGCAGTCTAATTGGACCAGCTGACATGATAGCTTCCAGCCTGCTTTCGCCTCTTTCACGACGCAGGTTGATGGCATCCACAAGTACAATCGCGTTGTTTACAACAATCCCCGCCAACATGATCATACCAATCATTGCCGGTACACTCATAGGTGTTCCAGTCACAGCGAGACCAATCAATCCACCTGACATGGCAAGCGGCACAGAGAACATGATAACAAAAGGCTGAACCAAAGACTCGAACTGTGATGCAATAATCATGTAAACCAGCACAACTGATAGCAACAAAGCGAGTATCAAGCTGGTAAAGGATTCTTGCATTTCTTCTGCTTGACCGCCAATATCATAGCTATAACCTGCTGGCATATTATAATTTTCTAAAACAGACACAATGTCCCTATTTACCGCTGATAAGTCTCGACCAAAGACATCGCCAGTAATACTTACATACCGTTCTTGATTGACTCTTGTAATGGCACTAGGCCCTTGCTCCACATTGATTTCTGCAACTTGACTCAGAGGCACAGAAACCCCGAGCGGACTGATTAGGGCTGTGTCCTGCAGACTTTCGAACTGACGTCCTTCTTCTAGCTTACTCTTAATAACAATATCAATTTCCTCTTCATTGAGTTTGATTCGAGAAGCTGTGATCCCTTCAATTCGGCCCTTAACCATACTGGAAACTGCACCACTTGTAAGACCGTACTGGCCTGCCTTCTCACGATTAATCTTTAGTTGAACTTCAGGCAGTCCGTCTTCAAGGGAACTTTCAATCTCTCTTGCTCCCTCAACCATTTTTATTTCTTCTACCAAATCTTCAGAGATGGCACGTAGGGTGTCCATGTTTTCGCCTTTTATTTGCACATCAATCATTGATCCACCAGCCATCATGCCCCCTTCATTGGTTACCTGTATTTCAGCACCAGAGACTTTGATTCAGCTGTGTACGAATAATATCAGCAATTTCTCTATCCGTACGTTCCCTGTCCTCGAGGGAAATGAGTTCAATGTTTATGGTCGCACTATTTGAAGACGTTGTTCCAGTAATAGAACTCATACGATCACCAAAGCCTGTGCTTGATAAAATCGAATGGACATCCTGTCCAACTTCATTTAATATAGACGCCTCAATATTGTCAACGTAAAGTTGCGTTTTTTTCTAAAGCACTTCCTTCTGGCAGCTTAATAGACACCGTGATTTGTCCTGCATCTTGCGATGGGAAGAACTCCGCACCAACCACGCCAATAAGCCCCATACTCACTATGAATATAGCCAGGGTTGCACCAACAATTGTTTTTCTATGATTCATTGAAAACTCAAGGAGTTTCTTATACTTCTTTTCAACTGCCCTAAAGATACCTGCCTTTTTTTCACCGGTTTTAAGAACACTTGTGTTTGTGGCCAGAAGTTTTGATGATAGCATAGGCACGAGTGTTAAGGCTATAAAAAGAGATGCCAGAAGAGACATAACAACTGTCAAACTAAAATCTCTAAAGAGTATGCTGACCATGCCCTCAACAAAGGTGAGTGGCAAGAAAACAACTATTGTTGTCAATGTCGAAGCAAATATGGCATTTTCGAACCTCGTTTGCCCCTCTGATTGAAGCTGTTTTGGCTTCGACCCCTTCTGTTCTATACCTGAATATGTTTTCAAGCACAACAATGGAATTATCAACAAGCATGCCCACACCAAGGGTCAGCCCCCTAGAGTCATCATGTTTAAGGTGATGCCATTGTAGTAAATCAGAATAAAATGTTGCTATTACTGAAATTGGAATAGACAGACCAATAACTATGGTCGATTTAAAATGACGCAGGAACATATATAGAATAACGACGGCCAACAGCCCCCTAAAAGGGCTGACTGTACAACATTATCAATGGCGTTTTCCACATTGGTTGCTGTGTCGCTGAATATTTCTAAATCTGACCCCTGAAGTTCATTTTGTATGCTCTTTATCTCTTTACGCAGTTCACGTGCCACTTCAACAGTGTTGGCATCTGATGACTTCTGGATAGAAATATTAATAGTTCTTTCCCCATCACGATGAACCATGCCATTTGCTTCTTTAGGTGTTAAGCGCACATCTGCAATTTCTTCCAGTCGCGCCTGTCCACCTCGAGGCAGAGAAACGACTAGAGACTGAATTTCCTGAACTGACTCAAATTCGCCAACCTGTCTTATATTCAGTTCTAGGGCCCCCTTATTCATATTGCCAAGAGGGGTATTGAAGTTTTCAGAGCCAATAACTTGCGCAAGTTGCCCTGCTGTTAAACCGTATCCTGATAAAAACTTCCTCAGAAACATTAATGAGAACTTCCTGTTCTTCCCCACCTGTGACCGAAACCGACGCAACGCCACCTATTCTTTCAAGCTTCGGAGACACAACGTCTTCAGCGATTTGTTCCAACTCGCTTATACTTTTTCACCACTAAGGGTCAAACTCATAATTGGCATAGCGTTTATGTCCAGTTTAAGGACCATGGGCTCGTTGGCATCTTCTGGGAGAAAGCCTTTGATTCGGTCCACACTTTCCCTTATATCTATGGCTTTCATATCCATATCTGTTCCAAAATCAAACTCAAGTACAGTTATGGCTGACCCATTTAACGCATTGGTTGTAATGCGTTCCAAGCCTTCTAATGTTGCCAAGCTGTCTTCAATAGGCTTGCCAATCATTTTTTTCTACTTCCTTAGGACCTGCACCTTCAAACTGTGTTACAACAAGGGCTACAGGTAGTTCAATACTTGGAAAAAGATCCACTGCCAGCATGCTTAATGATACCCCGCCCATAATAACTATGATCAGGGTCACCATAATAACGGTAATTGGTCTTTTTACAGATACTTTTTGAAATATCCAAGATCACTCACCCCCGTTAATATTTAGAGGCGTTCCATCTTCAATAAACTGCTGTCCCTCTATAACCAGTTCGTCACCCGGCTCAAGTCCACTATTAATGACAGTGTACTCACCATTGTCAAAACCGGTTTCCACATATTGAAGCTTTGCAACACCATTTTCACTCACATACACAACTTTTCCATCTGTCCTATCCAGTATAGCTGTTGATGGTACGACTATGGCTTGTGAAGCCTCCGAAATATTGAGTTTTACATCAACAAACATCCCTGGCTTTACCAGGTGATCTGGGTTATCAAATACAACGCGTACAGGAAATAACCTTGTCTGAAGGTCTGCTGCAGGGCTGACCCAGTCAATAGTGCCTTCGATAAGTTCAGAAGAAACTGCTGGTACAAGACCTTGAATCTTCTCACCTTTTTTCAAATTTCCAATAACGTTTTCTGCCACTTGAATATCCACATAGACCTTATCCATATTGATAACATCAGCAACATGTTGTCCTGCACCAATGGACTGACCTGCTTGAATGTTCAGTACCGAAACCACACCACTGATAGGTGCTTTCATGTCAGCGTCATTCATTTGGTCCCTAGCTTGTTCAAGGGCAATCTTAGCCTGTGACAATTGCACTTTCGCCGATTCAAGACCAGCCGTACTGGCTTGAAGTTCAGCTTGTTCCAGTTGGGATTTGGAAACCGCAGCCCCATTTGGATTTTCGTATAGTGCCTTCATACGCTCATATGATTTCACAGCCAAGTCATTTTGTTCTTTCATAGACTCAACCTGATGCTGTGCCGCTTGCAAAGACAACTGAGCATTTCTTAAAGAACGCTCTACACTTTCCTTGTCTAGCTTATATAGCACGTCGTTTTCATTTACAGAGTCACCCACTTGAACAGGAACATCCATAATTTCTCCAGGAATAGAAGACGCCAAATGAACAATATTCACCGGTGAAAGAACGCCATTATACGATAGGGTTCTATCTAGGTCTCCGCTTTCAATTAATATTGTTTGTACAGATTGCTCTTTAGAGCTAACTTTGTACTGTTTCTTTGCATCAGCTTGACCGCAAGCTGATAATGTCGTCATTAAAATAGCTGAAACTGCAATCACAGCGATTTTTACGCATATTAACCTCCAGTATATTCATAATCTCATTTCCATTACTATATTACCGTCAAAGATTGAAGTGCCCATT
>LQAI01000254.1_pt1 | contig 10210 bp, 12 predicted proteins | sample 1535821 | NCBI WGS metagenome assembly LQAI01 (sample SAMN04331586, study PRJNA305678) | bioreactor metagenome | isolation source: bioreactor_5 inoculated with Wadden Sea sediment 1st replicate of a... | place: Germany:Bremen | reverse complement strand
GGGGTCTTGTGGCCTTTGCACGTCTGGATGACTGAAACAACACCTTTCCTGGCTCGACCTAGCCAATGACGTGTAAAATGGTAAAAAATCACAACAAGTAAAGGGGTCGGGAAAATGGGGCAAGCTTGGCAGAGCACCTTATAGCTGAAGGCGCAGACCAATGTGATACTGCAGTCCAGGCTTTATACTGACTGTTTTAGCTATGAAAAATGAACTTAAGAATCCCACTGAAGAAGACGTTAAGCATTACTTAAATGGAAATCTATGTCGTTGTACAGGTTACGAGGGACAAACCCGTGCCATTATGAAGTGGCTAGTGAGTCAAGAGTAAAGGAGACTTTCAATGTGCTATATAGGTAAATCAGTTGAAAAAAATTGATGGTCTTGCCATAACAACAGGCCAAGCGGTTTATACGGATGATCGTGATCTAAAAGACCATCTTTATGTACATATTGTTCGGAGTCCCCATGCTTATGCCAAGATTTTATCAGTCAATACAGATAAAGCTATGCTTGTAAAAGGTGTGGAAATTATACTTACCCATAGAGATGTGCCAAAGACTCGCTTCACGATTGCAGGACAGTCGTATCCTGAGCCATCTCCATACGATAGACGGATTCTCGATGAGTATGTACGCTATGTGGGTGACGCTGTTGCCATCATAGCTGCAGACGAATCTGCTGCAAAAAAGGCTGAAAGGCTATTGGAGATTGATTACCAAGTCTATTCACCGGTGATCAATGCCACAGAAGCCATCGGGCATGAAACCATCATCCACAAAGAAGAGGATCTTTTCACCCACTTTGATTTTGGATGTGATCGGAAGAAAAAATTTAGCAGGCACTTATGAAACAGGCTATGGAGACATGGAAAAGGCCCTTCATAAATGCGATGTTGTTATTGAGGGCACATATAACACGCAAGCCCAGGCCCATGCCATGATGGAAACCTATAGGAGTACCAGTCATTTAGACCCGTCAGGTAAATTGGTTATTGTAACGGCGACACAAATTCCATTTCACGTTCGTAGGATCAGTGCTCTTGCCCTGGGGATGGATGAAGAAAACATACAGGTTATAAAACCGAGAATCGGTGGCGGTTTTGGTGGCAAGCAGACCATGGCAACAGAACTTTATGCAGCCATTGTAACCCTCAAAACCGGACAGCCAGCACGGGTGATGTATAACAGAAAAGAAACATTCGCCATGTCCAGCAGTCGACACGCCTTTCAAGTGAAAATAAAACTTGGAGCCACGGCAGATGGCATTATAAAGGCTGTGGATATGAAGGCCCTGTCGGATACAGGTGCATATGGGGAACACGCCTGGACCGTTCTAATGGTTGCAGGGCACAAGTCCTTGCCGCTTTACAACAAGGCTGATGCTGCGCGTTATAGGGGGCAGGTGGTTTATACCAATAAAATGCCTGCCGGCGCCCTTAGGGGATACGGCGTAACGCAGGCGATTTTTGCTATGGAATCGGCCCTAAGTGAACTAGCTGATAAACTGGGCATGGACCCAGCTGAACTGAGGTTGAAAAACGTCATAAATGAAGGGGAGCAAAACCCTATTCTTGAAGGGTCAACAGAAGAAAATCCGGGAACATTGAATTCGTGCACCTTAAGTCGGTGCATAGAGGTGGGACAAGACCTTATTGGCTGGAGAGAAAAATATCCAAGACGGATGGTTGGATCTTCAAAAGTGCGTGGTGTGGGTATGGCCATTACCATGCAAGGGTCTGGTATTGCCGCTGTGGATAGTGCACAGGCAGACATCGTGCTCGAAAAAAATGGAAGATACACCCTAAAAATCGGAGCCACAGATATGGGCACGGGCTGTGACACCATTTTACTGCAAATGGCGGCTCATGCCCTGGGTCAAGATATTTCAAATTTCGACTTAATCACGGGAGATACTGATGCCATGCCTTATGATACAGGGTCCTACGCTTCGAGCACGACTTATGTTACAGGCAATGCTGTCCTAAGGGCAGCAGAAGACTTAAAAAAGAAAATGGCCTCGGGACAAGAGAAACCAGTTGTTGGGACGGGACAATACAGCGGTGACACGAGTCCACCTCCATTTATTGCGGGATTTGCAGAGGTAGAAGTGGATACTGAGACTGGACAAGTGGAACTCTTAGATTATGTGGCTGCTGTAGATTGCGGCACTGTAATAAACCATAATCTTGCTAAGATTCAGGTTGAGGGAGGCATTGTTCAAGGCATAGGAATGGCTCTATTTGAGGATGTGCGTTATACCCGTGATGGACATATGATGACAGATACATTTATGCAGTATAAGGTGCCGACACGAAGAGATATAAATGGCCTTCAGGTTAAGTTTGTTCCAAGCTATGAACCTAGTGGTCCAAAGGGAGCAAAATCCATTGGTGAAGTCGTTATAAATACACCGCCACCGGCCATTGCAAATGCTATCGCCAATGCGACTGGTGTGCGGGTCAAGTCCCTTCCTATACGACCAGAAGATATTTGCATGGGTATTTTAAACCGTGGGTCTCATGAGGAAATTAGTCTTATTCCAGACTTTGTTCGTGAGATGACAAGGGATAAAAATGTTGCTTAGACAACATTATTTCCATCTGATTGAGATATAATAAATATTAATTTAATCACTTTCCAAACGACAATAAAGACTATATTAATATTATTGCCTGTGTTGACACAAGATTATAGCTGGTCTAGTGTCTGATACAAATAGAATCAGGGAGGGATTCTTATGTATGATATGCTCTTAACGAGAGACTTCAGAAGGACATGCTAAAATTCTTTTCTGATGAGTTGTCAAACTCGGAACAATCAGAGAAATTAAGAAGAATGAAATTATTGATCCTGAAACGGCAGACCAAGTTTATATTGTCTTGTCAGGCTCCTTTAAACAAGCCTCTATAGCGCTGAAGGAGATGAAATAACATTTTTTCGACTAAGATGTGGAACGGTTTTCGGGGAGATGGATTATTTTGACGGTATGAGAACCTGTGTTATTACAAAGGCTGTAGAAAATTCAACAGTCTCGGTTTTGTGCAGGCAAGTGCTTGAAGCCGAACTCATGAAGAATCCGTCAATATACAGGCATTTTATGCATAGTGTGATTCGAAAATATCGGATTGTTATGCTTGAACTTGCAGATGTTAAGTTTAACGATTCCCTGGGAAAACTAGCGCATACAATTATTAGACTGGCTTATGTTACCAAGCACCATTCTCAAGATGACACAAACATTCAAAAAAGTTCATATTGCGATAACACATGATGAACTAGCCAGCCGTACAGCATCAAATCGAAGCACCATAACAAACGGTCTCAAAAACTTTTTAAGAATAAGGGTCTTATAGCAATTAAGGACCGACAAATCATAATTTTAGACCTTGATGGCTTAAAAAGCTATGTTACGCATTACTGGGATGAATAGGCAAGTTTCATTTATTATAAGCACAAATCTATGAAGCACCTAAGTTTGTATACAGACTTAGGTGCTATTTTAATTCATAGGATGTTTTACTTTTATGAGTTCACATGTGTTCCAGACAACAGACTTGTTCTCCAATTCCCCTTAATATAATTTCAAGAGGCGCTTATTAGGCAAGCTTCAAATTAAAATAAGGGGGAGAAAAATGTTAAAACTCATTGGTGTACTTATTATTATTATTGGATTCATTAGGAAATATGACACAATTGCTGTGGTGCTTGTTGCTGGAATAGTAACAGGTCTTGTAGGAGGTCTTGGGTTTGTAGAGATTCTTGGGATTATTGGCAGTTCTTTTATTAAGACAAGGTATATGTCAATATTTCTTTTGACCCTGCCGGTTATAGGTATTTTAGAAAGATATGGACTCAGGGAAAGAGCGGCCTATCTTATTAGTCGAATGAAAACAGCCACAGCTGGGAAAGTTATGTCAGTGTATACACTGATTCGTTCTATTTGCTGCGGCCTTGTCACTAAGGTTGGTGGACATGTTCAGTTTATCAGACCCCTTGTCAATCCTATGGCATACGGGGCAACACATAATAAATATGGTCGTGTAGGCAAGCAAGAAGAAGAGCTGATTAAAGGCTATTCAGCAGCGGCTGAAAACTATGGTAATTTCTTTGGTCAAAATGTGTTCATTGCCTCTGGTGGCGTCCTTCTGGTTGTTGGAACACTTGAGGAACTTGGAATCACTGTGACCCCACTTGAAGTTTCTAAGGCGGCCATCCCCATTGCTGTGATAGCAGGACTGATGGCTCTTATCCAAAAACTGGATTGTGGACAAAAGAATTGAATCGTCCCTTGCACAATCCAGTAAAGATTATGATCGAGAGGTGATATAGATGAAAAATACATTGCTAGAACTAATATATATCATTGCAGGTCTCATTGCGGTAATGACAGCGGTTTATGCCTTTAAAGACGATAAACATCCATCGCCAAAGGGCACAGCTCTGTTTTTGGGGATTGCTGGGCTTCGTGTTTATTCTGGGAAAGTACATACCAGCCCCTCTTGTCGGAGCCATATTGCTTTTCATGGGCTGTATCACAGCCATGAAAAAAGTTTCATTCGGTTCTCAGGAAAACGCACCTGAAATTGAGCGTGTTGAATCTGCGAAAAAGCTGGGGAAATATTTTTATTTTTGCCAGCTCTGACAATAGGCGTTGTTGCCTTTTTCTTTGGTCAGTACATAAAGTCCTTGGGGGGACTTGTAGGTTTGGGAGCTGGTGCGGTTTTAGCAACCTTATTTGCCTTGACTGTGACAAAATCCAAGCCATCGAATGTGGGCTATGACGGCAGTCGACTTCTCCAGCAAATTGGTTCGGCCAGCATCTTGCCACAGCTTCTAGCAGCGCTTGGTTCTCTTTTTGCTGCGGCTGGCGTGGGCGAGGTTATCTCCGGTGGAATTGGCAGTATCATATCAGAAGGCAATATTCTTGCAGCCGTTGTGGCTTACTGCTGGGTATGGCAGTTTTTACAATGATAATGGGCAATGCTTTTGCGGCCTTTGCAGTGATCACAGCGGGCATCGGCATGCCGCTTGTTATGTCGCAGGGGGCTAATCCTGCTGTGGCTGGAATACTTGCTTTAACAGCGGGCTATTGTGGTACACTTATGACACCAATGGCAGCCAACTTTAATATTGTGCCGGCAGCTGTTCTGGAAACGGAGAACAAATACAGGGTGATCTTATCCCAGTTGCCATTTGCCCTAACACTTTGGTTTGTACACGTTGCACTCATGTACACTCTTGCATTTTAAAAGTCACATCATTCCAATAAATAGGAGGACATAATGAAATTACTGATTACGGGTTTTGACCCTTTTGGTGGAGAAAGCGTTAATCCAGCATTTGAAGCCATTAAAGCATTACCGGACGTCGTGAATAACTGGCAGGTTATCAAGCAGGAAATTCCCACGGTTTTGACAAGTCACTTGAAGTACTGGCCGAGTCTATTGAGACCCATAATCCAGACGTGATTATATGTGTTGGTCAAGCGGGAGGACGTTTTGGACTGTCTCTTGAAAGGTCGGCATTAACCTAAATGAGGCAAGGATTCCTGACAACGAAGGCAATCAGCCCCTTGGTACACCTGTTTATGCGGATGGTGAAACCGCATATTTTTCTAGCCTGCCTTTAAAAGGAATGTTGAAAACCCTGCATGAAAAAAATATACCAGCAGAAATTTCTTATACTGCAGGGACATATGTGTGCAACCATGTCCTATACGGACTAATGCATATGATAAAAAATGTTTTTCCAGAGAAAAAGGGTGGATTTATACATGTTCCCTTTCTCCCGCAACAGGTCATTACAAAAAAAAAATGTGCCGTGCATGTCACTGGAGATGATTACAGCTGGTCTAGAAACTTGCATTGAGGCATGTAGCAGATTCGATGCTGATATTCAGTACCCTACAGGAAACACGCATTAGGCGGGGCATATGATGGGGCAAATACTTGACCTTTATGAATATAATATTCAGGCGCCCTGAAATCGTGATGATGAAAGAATCCTCATTAGAAAAGATGGGTCTATCTATATAGGATAAAAAACATGTGTGAGCTGGCTCGAAATATGAGCCAGCTTTTAATTTGCAAAAAATAATTAGCAGGTAAAGTGGGTTTGTCAGAAAAATTTGTAACACTTTTGAAGGAAGGTGGCCTATAAACATCGAATTAAGTACAAGTCGGATTTAGGTATTAGAAAGGACGTGTTTATGACGCGGTCATATCATTCATTTTTACATAAAATTCTTGAGTACTATGGTCAAGAGGAATATGATAAAGCACTTAAGTATTTAAATGACCATAGGGATGAAGTCAATGGTATAGATTCTCAAATAGATAATTTTTGCATTTTTGTATTGCTGCCTTAAAAGGTGATGAAGAACTGGCAATGGATATTTTTGAAAAAGCCATTCGAGAAAAAGGCTTTTGGTATAAGACAAGTCAACTGGTGGACGATCCAGACCTAGACCTTCTAAAGAACAGCATGAAGTTTAAGGGTCTCATTGAAATGAATAGACGGCGGGAGCATGAATCCCTTGGTCTTGGACAAGCGGTCTTGCATGTTCGAGAGGGCCATCATGAGGAGGGCTACATTATACTTCATGGAAATCATGAAAATGCAAGGGTTACAAAAGGGGCCTGGCCAGAAGAAGCTGTTGATGGCGCCCTGACTGTTTTTTTCCAGTCAGGTCAACCCGATTTCCATGACGCTTACCACTGGAAGGATAGAGACAAGGCCATTGAAGACACCATGGATCTTCTAGAAGAGGTGATGGAAGCTTATAGCGATGTAAAGGCCTGGACACTGGTAGGCTTTTCTATGAGCGCAACTGTGGTTGTTGATGTCGTAACGAGAAGAAATATTCGACCTGACCACCTCATTCTTTCGGGCCATGGTTGCCATATATAAAAGATGAAAAAGAGGACCTTTCAGTCTTAAACCAGTTGAAGAAAATTTCCATTCTGGTTGGAGATGAGGATGAGACCTGTATGAAGGAAGCACAAAGGCTGGTTAAGTATCTGGCGGATTTCGGCATGCAGGCAAACTTTATCACTATGGAAAGTACAGGACATGGGTATCCAGAAGATTTAAAGTCCTATTTAGAAAAGCTATAAGAGGGTCAAGCCATGAAAAACTTTACGTATTAAGTCATGGTCGACAGACCGCACAAACATATCAAGGGATATGCAAGCCCTATTTGGAGAGTATATTCTAGTCAAGCCCATCTGTGTTGAAGATGGGCTTTTTGACATAGATTTTTCAAAGGCCCTGGTCTTAGACACGGGCAAGTGGATGGAAGATGTGGATGTGTCGTCCATGATTCCACCCAATACAAGATGTATACGTGCCAGACGGGTTGTGGATTTTAAGCGCCTGTATGAACTTATGGATTTGCCAGAGAACACAGATGTCCTTCTTGTCAACGACCATCAAAAGACAACGGACATAGCCATTAAACAGTTGGTGGGACTCGGGTTGAACCAGGTGAATTTTTATCCCTATTATCCGGGCGTAAGAACATATAGAAAGCTTTCAGTGGCCATAACGCCAGGCGAAGCCCATTTGGTGCCAGACTGTGTGAAAAAAACCATTGATATTGGCACAAGGCAAATAGATTTGACCACAATTGTTGAAGTGGCATCAGCCCTGGATATACTTGATGAAGTGGCGCCGACCCTATCATCGACCTATGTGAGGGATATGTTCTCCCTTGTAAAAAAATATTCTCAGGCGGCAAAAAGACGCTTCTGAAATGAAGGATAGTTTTCAAGTTTTGGCTGACCACTCAAGCTCAGGTATTTTTGTATATTGATGACAAGAACAGTATCGTTCTCATGAACAAGGCCTTTTTACAGAATGTCAGGCAAACTGGTAGAGGAGATTATAGGTCAACCCCTTCGGAAAGTCATTCCTCAAATGGATAAGGTCTTAGAAGCCCCTTCCCAAAAACATCTAATTGATGTGTTTGGTAAACCCTGCATTATTTACACAAAAGAAGTTCAACTTGATACAAATCAAACGGGCATGATTATTAACATTGAAGATGCTGATGCCATTCAAAAAATGGAGCATGAACTGAGAAGAAAGAATAGGCAAAACATTCACACAGCCAAATATAGATTTAGGGATATACATACCCAGTCTGACAATATGATGAAGGTTTTAAAATTGGCAAAGGGTATATCAAAAAGTGATGCGACGGTCTTGATACAGGGGGAAAGTGGTACGGGCAAGGAACTCTTGGCCCAAGCCATTCACATGGCATCCAGCCGTAAAGGTGCCCCTTTTGTCCCTGTCAATTTTGCGGCACTTCCTGAGAGCCTGATTGAGTCTGAATTGTTTGGATATGAAGAAGGTTCATTTACTGGGGCAAAAAAAGGTGGACGACCTGGATTGTTTGAAACAGCCCATGGTGGAACTCTTTTTCTCGATGAAATAGGCGATGCCCCATAAGTTTTCAAACGCGCTTGCTTCGAGTCATACAAGAGAGACAAGTGCGTCGGGTGGGGGGCGTACACAAATCCCTATAGATGTACGTATTGTAGCAGCAACCAATCAGGATTTAAAAAAACTGGTATCTGCGGGAAAATTCCGCGAAGACCTATATTATAGAATTTGTGTTCTGCCCCTTGAGGTGCCGTCACTCAAGGAAAGAAGGGACGACATTCGCCACCTCTTAAAAATGCATATGGAAATGATCCAAATGAAAAAAGTGGATTTATCAAAATATTTAAAACCTAATACATTAACGTATTTAGACAATTACAAGTGGCCTGGAAACATTCGTCAACTTGCCAATCTAGCAGAGTATTTAAGCCATGTGGTTGAGTCTGGTGCCCCGCTTGAAATAGAGGATCTTCCACTGATTGTAAGAGAGGAGCATGTGCAAGGTGAAAGAGAACTTATTCAATCTCTTCTGAGTGAATCCGAGAAATGGGTCATTAAAACCATTGCACAAAGAGGTCCTATAGGTCGTCGTGGTCTCTATGCGTTTGCAAAAGAAAACAGATTCCCATTAACCGAAGCCAACTTGAGAGGTTTGCTCCTTGATTTGGAAGACAAGGGGCTGATTGATGTAAGAAAAGGGAGAACTGGGAGTCAACTAACAGAACGGGGGCAAGCTCTTGTCGAGTACTTGCATGGTTGAGTCGTGTTCTAATTCGCGGCAAAAAGCCCCAAGGATTAAAGGAAATTTTAATGGGTTTTAAACAGGTTAACTAATTAACCCTTTTATGCAGGTGATGGAACCTCGAATGGCTGTTTGTGACATTTCAAATTGGCATGTAAATTGCGCCTACTTATTTATGTGACTTGTAAATCGACAATTTTTACAAGCACCTGATTTATAGAAAATAAATGAGGAGGCATTATATTATGAAGCTTGGCATATTAGGAGGTATGGGCCCCTGGCAACGCAGATTTTTCAAGAAAGTGATTCTTATGACGAAGCCGTACGGACCAAGACTATAAGAATTAATGATGATAATCCACAAATACCGGATCGGTCGGCATATATACTGGGAAAGGGCAAGGATCCAACAAGGGAAATGATCCGTTCTGCCATACGACTAGAATATATGGGGCTGACTTTATAGCCATGCCATGCAATACAGCGCATAAATTTATTAGTCAAATACAGGCTTTTCTGAATATCCCTATTCTCAATATGATCGAACTGACCGCTGATTATCTTAAACAACACCATGGCAAACAGAGAAAAGCCCTTCTTTTAGCCACGGAAGGCACCTATACAGCGGGACTTTATAACTTTGCCCTACGCCCGCGGCATAGAGCTGATAACGCCTAGCCAAGAGGGAAAGGACGCATTGATGCAGTGGATTTATGAGGTGAAAAAAAGCGGAGAAGTTCCTCAAAAAGAAGTTTTCTCTCATTTTATTGACAAGGAAACCGGGGGGAAAACATACCTATTATACTGGGGTGTACGGAACTGCCTCTTATCATAGAGGGCCTAAAAATGCCAGAAACTTATATTGATACGACCACCGTTCTTGCAAAGGCATGTGTTGTCTATGCAAAGAAAAAGAAGGGGAAGACGTCCCAAGAGGGCAACATCGCCTGATTTTGCTATTTCTCCTGAAAAAGGGGTAACAATATAAAGACATAACTATTAAACGATTTGAGACATCTAAGGGGAAGGTGTCTCTTTTGTTTGAATTTTTGGGGGCTTTGAATGGCCAAAGAAGAAA
>LQAI01000253.1_pt1 | contig 10262 bp, 11 predicted proteins | sample 1535821 | NCBI WGS metagenome assembly LQAI01 (sample SAMN04331586, study PRJNA305678) | bioreactor metagenome | isolation source: bioreactor_5 inoculated with Wadden Sea sediment 1st replicate of a... | place: Germany:Bremen | reverse complement strand
TGTTCGAGTATGTGGCCCGTTCGCCCAAAGACCGGCCAACCTTGATTGTTGCAGCCGCCCAGTGGAACTCCGGCAGGACAAGGGTGGTTTTAGGTGGTTATGGGCGACGCCGATGTAGCCATGGACGGACCGGAAGACCGAGGTGTGGATGTCGCCGCCCGGGATGCCTATTTGAGGCGGAAGACCAATGGGCGACCGCTGTCTACCGGCGGGAAGTTGCCTCCCGGCTGGCATTGCGGTGCCTAGATCGGATTGACGCGCTCAAGGAAAGCGAGGCCTGAAATGAAAATTACACTGACGATCAATGGACAAGAATTCCCTTTGCGGATCGATCCCAATGAACGATTATTGGATACCCTGCGCAAACTGGGTTTCTTCAGTATTAAAAGCGGCGGCTGTGAGCATGGTGAATGCGGGGCCTGCACGATCCTCTTTGATGGCAGGTCGGTTAACAGCTGCACGATGCTGACCGTTCAGGCCGAAGGGCACAAAATTCAGACCGTGGAGGCTGAGGGAGACCATCCCGATCACGGTTGGAAGAAAACCGATGGGTTGAGTGTGATCCAACAGGCTTTTGTGGAAGTTGGCGCGATTCAATGCGGTTACTGTACGCCGGCGATGGTGCTGACGGCTAAGGCCCTTTTGGACCGTGACCCTAATCCGGACGAGGATCAGGTCCGTGATGCGCTTTCGGGCGTCCTGTGCCGCTGCACCGGTTACATCAAGCCAGTGCAAGCAGTCCTACGGGCTGCAGCGGTTCTGCGCGGCGAAGAAGTTATGCCTGTCAATGGACCAATTGATGTCACTGAGGCTTTGAAGCCATCAGATGAACCTGTTGATGGCGGTGTGCCGGTGACCAATGGCAAGGGAACCCTGACGGAAACCAAGATCCTGCCAAAGTTGAAGATTGTTGATCCACATTCGGAAATGAAGACTGTGGGCCATGCGGAAACCAAGGTGGACGCGGTCAAACTGGTGCAGGGGAAGCCTGCTTTTGTGGCCGACTATGAGATGCGCGATCTGCTCTATGCCAAAGTGCTGCGCAGTCCTTATGCCCACGCTGAGATTAAAAATATCGATACCTCACGGGCGGAAGCCTGCCGGGTGTCGCTGCGGTGCTTACCTGGAAAGACCTCCACGAGTGGCCTATTCCACAGCAGGACAGTCCCACCCGATCCCGGGCCGTTGGATTCCTTCTCGCTGGATCATAAAGTGCGCTTTGTGGGTGACCGGGTGGCTTTTGTGGCTGCCGAATCCGTGGCCATTGCTGAAGCCGCCTTGGATTTAATTGACGTTGAATATGAAGTGTTGGAACCTCTGTTGGATCCCAGCAAAGCGATGAATGAGGGTGCACCGGTTATCCATGATGAACCGGAATTTGTAAATTTTGACGAATCGGACCCCACCCGCAATATCGCGGCGGAAATCCGAATTGATATTGGCAATGTTGAGAAGGGTTTTGCCGAAGCTGACCGGATCATTGAAGGGGATTATGACGTCCCCAAGGTCCAGCAGGCTCATATCGAGCCCCATGTCGTGATGACCTATTGGGATGAGGACGACCGCCTGGTGATCAAGACCAGCACCCAGGTGCCTTTCCATGTCCGACGGCAGATCGCCCCGGTGTTGGACCTGCCAATCAAACGTATTCGGGTGATCAAACCCCGGATTGGCGGCGGTTTTGGCGGCAAGCAGGAAGTGCTGGTGGAAGACGTTGCTGCACACCTCACGATTGCTACAGGCAAGCCGGTGCTCTATGAGATGACCCGGGAAGAAGAATTCATAGGCGCACGGACCCGGCATCCGATGCGCATCCACCTTAAAACCGGTCTCAAGAATGATGGCACGATCACGGCAAATGAGATGTACTGCCTGAGTGATACCGGGGCCTATGGCTGTCACGCGCTGACTGTGGCCGGCAATACCGGACACAAGGCGATGGCGATTTATGTGGGTGATGGCGAATATCGAAAAGACCCCAACATCCGGTTCTATTCGGATGTGGTTTATACCAATACGGTGCCTTCTGGTGCCTACCGCGGCTATGGCGTTCCACAGGGATTCTGGCCGGTGGAGCGGCATATGGAGAACATTGCCCGAGAACTAGGCCTGGACCCGATTGAATTCCGTCTGAAGAACGCGCTGCGCTCTGGAGAGATCCATCCCTTCAGCAAGGCCTGGAGCGAAGGACGCGAACCGAAACCTGAGACGATCTACACCATTGGCCTCGAGGATTGTGTTGAACAGGGCCGCATGGCGATCGATTGGGATCACAAATTTAATAATCAACAGTGGCATATCGTCCCCGGCAAAAAGCATTTGCGTAAGGGGATTGGTGTGGCGATGGTGATGCAGGGTACTGCTATTCCTATTTGGATATGGGCGGTGCCAGCATCAAGATGAATGACGACGGATCGTTTAACCTGCTGGTCGGTGCGACGGACCTTGGCACCGGCTCCGATACGGTCCTCGCCCAGATGGCTGCTGAAACACTTGGCGTTCCGGTAGAGGATTTTGTCGTGTATTCTTCCGACACCGACTTTACCCCCTTTGACAAGGGGGCGTATGCCTCCAGCACGACCTATATCTCTGGGACAGCGACGGTGAAGGCCGCCCAGATCGTTGCGGAACGAATCCGGGCGCGGGCATCCATGATGTTCGCCGAGGAAGGCAAGACCGTATCGCCGGATGAGATCATTCTGGAAGATCGCAAAGCCATTGCACCGTCTGGTGAATTCTATACCATGACGGAAATTGGCCTGAATTCATTGCACCAGACCGATCAAGAACAAATCATGGGTGTTGCTTCGCATGTGTCCCCGGTGGCGCCACCGCCATTTGCGGCGCAGTTCGCCGAGGTGACCGTCGATGTCGAAAGCGGTATGGTCATAGTCGATAAATTGGTGATGGCCGTAGACTCAGGTGTGATTATCAACCCCGTGACGGCCTCGGGGCAGATTGAAGGCGGCATGGCCCAGGCCTTGGGTTATGCAGTCAGTGAAGAGATGCGCTATGATAAGGACGGCAAGCCCCGTGAGAGGGATTTCGTGGATTATCATATCTTCCGGGCCGACGAGATGCCGGAGCTGACCACGATTTTTGTTGAGACTTATGAACCCTCGCATCCCTATGGGGCCAAGGCTGTGGCCGAGATTCCGTTGGATGGGGTGGCACCCGCAGTGGGTAATGCCATCCTGGATGCTTGTGGGGTTGCGTTGAACACCATTCCTGCCATTCCTGAACGGATCTGGCGGAACTTAAAAGGTTTACCTTCAGAAGAAGAGGTCTAAAGACTTAATGGCAAGTATTCACAGTATGCCAATATGCGGGATTCAAACCGCGTATTTGTCATTGGTCATGTCAACCCTGATACCGATGCGATAGCTTCGGCGATGGGCTATGCCTGGTTGCTGCAGGAAAGGGATGGGGCGAACGCTGTTCCAGCTCGGTCAGGGGCGATCAACAGGCAAACTGCCTGGGTTCTGCACGAAGTGAACCTTGAACCCCCCTTGCTTTTCAATGATGCTTCTCCCCGTTTTGATTCGGTGATGCATAGGTTAGACACGGTCACACCCGACCGGCCATTGAGTGAAGCCTGGGCGATATTGAACCGGACCGGTGGCATTGCCCCGGTGGTGAACCCGGATGGGACGCCGTATGGTCTGATCACCGGTCAATCACTTTTCAATTTCCTCAGCCGCCACATGGGGCCGCATCCCCGCTATAAGGAGATGACCCTGGCGGAGCTGCTGGAAATCCCCTGCAAGGAAGCTGCTGAGACGGATATTGCTCGCTATACCGCTACGACCCGCATCCGGGATGTGATCCGGCGGTTGCTGCGCGATGAGGTGGATGAATTTTGGGTTCTGGATGACAACAAACGCTATCTGGGCATCTGTCGTCAACGGGATCTGCTCGATCCGCCCCGCTTGAAAATCATTTTGGTGGATCATAACGAACCCCAACAGGCTTTGGGCTCTCTGGATGAGGCCGAACTGGTCGAAATTCTGGATCACCATCGCCTGGGCAACCCGACCACCCATGAACCGATCCGTTTCACGGTGGATGTGGTGGGAAGTACCTCTACATTGGTGTCGGAATTGATTGAAGATGCCGGGTTGAGCGCGCCACCTGAGCTGGCAGGATTGATGCTGGCCGGGCTGCTGTCGGATACCTTGGTGATGACCTCGCCGACCACCACTAAGCGGGATCATCAGGCTGCTGAACGTTTGGGACGCTGGGCCCTGGTGTATGGTGGCCCTTTGGAAGGGGAAACGATCCAGAGTTTTGGTGAAAAAGTGCTTGTTGCTGGGGCTGGCCTTTCCAGCCGTGATCCGAAGGATGTGGTTTCAACGGACTTGAAACAATATGAAGCCGCCAGCACCCGCTTTGCGATTGCACAGGCGGAGGTTTCCGATCTATATGAGCTGAACGAATATCTGGAACCGCTACGGGATGCCCTGCAGGAATTGCGTGAACGCCGGAGCCTGGATTTCGCCATGTTGATGGTGACGGATGTGGTGCAGGGAGACAGCCGCCTGTTAATGGTGGATGCTCCCGCAGTATTGGAAGAACTGCCCTACCGTCCACTTTCGGATGGGACCCGCCTGGCAACGGGCGTCGTCTCCCGAAAGAAACAGCTCCTGCCAATGGTATTCAGCCTACTTGAGGATTAAGATGTCATTATTAGATCACTTAAATGAGGCGGTGCACGCCGGGCAGCCGGTGGCACTGTGTACGGTGGTCAATACCACGGGTTCTGTCCCGCGTCATGCCGGCACGAAGATGCTTGTCTTTCCAGATGGTAGCTTTGAAGGCACGGTGGGTGGCGGGGAGACGGAAAAACTTGTTCATCAGGAAGCGCTCGAAGCGATTAAAGATGGCCGAACCCGTTTTTTAAAATATAATTTAATTAACGTAGAAAAAGGCGATCCGGGACTATGTGGAGGGACGGTGACGATTTTCGTCGAGCCCTTTCTGAGCGCGCCAACCATAGTGGTTATTGGTGGCGGGCATGTTGGCCGGGCAGTGGTCCATTTGGCCTCCTGGCTGGGTTATCGCGTGGTCCTCAGTGATGACCGGGCTGAACTCTGTACACCAGAAGCTGTCCCTGGCGCTGATGAGTATTTGCCGATCCCGATTGAAGAGGTGCCGGGACGTGTGCCCATAGGGCCACAAACCTTCTTTGTGTTGGTGACTCGAGGCGTTGAAGTGGACCTCATGGGGCTGCCGCCTCTGTTTGACACCGCCGCGCCCTATATCGGCTTGATTGGCTCCAAGCGGCGCTGGGCCCACTGCCAGGAGAAATTGCTGGAATCCGGGATCCCCCAAGAGCAGATTGACCGGGTACATTCGCCGATTGGATTAGAGATTAACGCAGAGACCCCGGACGAGATCGCAGTCAGTATTATGGCGGAAATAACCGCCATTCGAAATGAAGGCAAGCGACATTTTCGTAAGGCCTAAGGAGAGAAGTCGTATGTGGCAAAACTATATCATGGCAGAAACACTCGATGAGGCTGTAGAGGCCTTGGCACAGGCGGGCGACTCCGCCCGGATTATCGCAGGGGGCACTGATTTGATCCTGGAGATCGAACGTGGTGTCCGGCCGAATCTCAAAACGATTATTGATATTTCCAAGATCCCAGGTTTGGATAGTATCACGGAAGATCCGGATGGCACTATCCATCTTGGCCCGACCGTGACTCATAATCATGTGGTCGGCTCACCATTGATCCACGAGAAAGCCTTTGCCCTGGTTCAGGCTTGTTGGGAAGTTGGTTCCCCCAAATCCGCAACCGCGGGACTGTTGCCGGTAACCTGGCGACCGCTTCACCCGCCAATGACACCATCAGCCGCTGATGGCCTTGGATGCCAAATTAACCCTGCGCTCGATAAGGGGAGAGCGGGTCGTGCCGCTATCGGCATTCTATACCGGTGTGCGCCGGACGGTGATGGCACCGGATGAGATCATTACCGATATTGCTTTCAAGGGATTGACGGATAGTCAGCCCTCCTTCTTTATCAAATCAGCTTTGCGAAAAGCTCAGGCCATCTCGGTGATCAATGTCACCGTTATTCTGGATCTGGACGGCTGGCAGGTGTCGGATGCCCGAATCACCCTGGGTGCCGCTGCTCCCACCATCATCCATGCTCAGAAGGCGGAAGATTTCCTGAAGGGTAAGACTTTAGGTGAGGCTGTGATTGAAGAAGCCGGCACTCTGACTGCACAGGCCGCGCAACCGATCTCAGATATCCGCGGCTCAGCGGATTATCGGGATTACATGATTGGTGTAATTGCCAAACGTGCTCTGACAGCGATCATGAACGGCGGAGATAAGGGGCTTGTACCTGATGAACCGGTGCTCCTGATGGGCGATGGAATGTATGCCCAAAAACCGAAAGTACCCTGGGATGGCAAGGAAATCCATACCTGGATCAATGGCAAGGAATATCACTTTAAGACCGGTTTCAATAAGACCTTGTTGAACCTGATCCGGGAAGATGCCGGATTGACTGGCACCAAGGAAGGCTGCGCCGAAGGGGAATGCGGCGCTTGTACGGTTTTCCTCGATGGCCGGGCGGTGATGAGCTGCCTGGTGCCCGCCCCAAGGGCGCATGGCGCTGAGATCGTGACGATTGAAGGCTTGCAGGAAGGTGGCGAGTTGAGTGTCATGCAGGATGCCTTTGTTGAGCACGGTGCGATCCAATGCGGTTTCTGCACGCCGGGTTTCATCATGTCGGCGACCAAACTGTTGGAAGAAAGGAAACCCCGTCGCAGGCCGAGATCAGGCAGGCGATCACGGGCAATCTTTGCCGCTGCACAGGATATTACAAGATCATTGAAGCGATTGAGGTCGCAAGCAAGACCCAATCGAAGCAGGCTTAGGAGCTAAAAATGGCGACAGTCGGAAAATCCGTTATACGATTTGATGTAAAAGACAAAGCCACCGGCGCCGCGCTCTATCCCGGTGATTTCAATATGCCCGACCAGGTGTATATGAAGGTGCTCTTTGCCGGGCGCCCACACGCGATTGTCAAAGCGGTTGACACTTCAGCAGCGGAGGCAATGGACGGTGTGCTCGCAGTCTTCACGGCCAAGGATGTCCCGGTGAATGAATATGGCTTGGGCATCTCCGATCAACCTGTGCTCTGTGGACCGGGTTCCTCGATACCATTTGCAGACCACGTCCGGTTTGTGGGTGATCAAGTTGCTTTGGTTGTGGCTGAAAGCAATGAAATTGCTGATGCGGCCCGGAAGAAAATCAAGGTGGACTATGAAGATCTCCCACTGGTGACGGAAACAGAAGCATCGATAACCGATGAAATCCTGGTGCACCCCGAAAAGGGAACCAATCTGATGTTGCATTATAAAATTCGGCACGGCGATGTGGAAGAGGCTTTAAGAAGTGCGATGTGATTGTGGAGGGGAGTATCGTACCCCGATGCAGGAACATGCTTATCTTCAACCTGAAGCCGGTATTTCTTACATTGATGAGGAAGGCCGAATCACTGTGGTTGTCGCCGGGCAATGGACTCACGAGGATCAGGAGCAGATTGCGCATTCACTTGCGCTGCCTGAAGAAAAAATCAGGGTAATCTATCCCGCCATCGGCGGTGCTTTTGGCGGCCGAGAGGATATGTCTGTGCAGATCATATTGGGTTTGGCAACCATGCGACTGCACGAACGAGGGATTGATCGACCGGTTAAGATCATCTGGACGCGGGAGGAATCGATCATTGGGCACCATAAACGCCATGCCTATAAACTGAAGGCGAAATGGGGCGCAACAAAGGAAGGGAAGGTGCTTGCTGCCAAAGTGGACATCTTGGCGGATGGCGGTGCCTATATGTATACGACCAATAAGGTCCAGGGCAACGCAACGATTATGTGCGCCGGTCCTTATGAGATCCCGAATGTGTACGTTGATTCTCGATCGGTTTACACCAACAATGTACCCGGTGGCGCTTTCCGCGGCTTCGGTGGACCCCAAGGCGCTTTTGAGGCGGAAATGCAGATGAATCGTCTGGCGGAAGCCTCAATATGGATCCGGTTGAATTGCGGATGCGAAACCTGATTGAAGATGATTCGATACTTTGTGTCAACACAAAGCCGCCCAAAGGCGTAACAATCAAACCCGTTGTGGCCACCTGCGCGAAGCGATCAGGGTGGATCGAGACGAGTGATGGTTGGCAGCGCCCAGAACCGATGCCGGCAGAAGGTTCCCTAAAGAGGGGGCGGGGCATCGCCTGCGGTTATAAGAATATTGGTTTCTCGTTTGGCTACCCTGAAAACAGCACAGCCATTATTGACCTTTATGGTGACAAGGAAATTGAGAAGGCCGTTTTGCATCACGCCGGAGCGGATGTCGGTCAGGGTGCTCATTCCATTTTCCGCCAAATTGTTGCGGAAGAATTGAATTTACCGCTTGAGAAAGTTGAACTAATTGCCTCAGATACCAGCTCTTCGCGAAACTCAGGAAGCTCTTCGGCGTCTCGGATGACTTTCATGGGTGGTAATTCGGTACTTGGCGCAGCAAACTGGCTTTGAAGAAATGGCAGGAAACGGATGAGAGGCCCCTGACGGTTGAATATAAATATTTAGCGCCACCTACTCAACCATTTAATAAAGAGACGGGTGAATGCTATCCGAACGTCTCTTACGGTTATGTGGCGGAGAATGTTGAATTGGAAGTGGATACGGAAACAGGTGAAATTCACTTGCTAAAGGTCCTCTGTGCGGATGATGTCGGTAAGGCGATCAATCCCATGCAGGTGGAAGGGCAGATTGAAGGGGCGCTTATCCAGGCTGCCGGTTACTCCATCTTAGAGAACTTTATCCAGAAGGATGGCAAGGTTCTGACCAACATGCTCTCCAATTATCTGATTCCCACAGTCTTGGATATCCCGGACGAAGTGGAATCTGTAATTCTTGAATATGCAGAGCCCAATGGGCCTTACGGCGCTCGGGGTATGTCTGAAATGCCCTATTTGCCGCTGGCACCCGCTATCATGGCGGCAATGCATGATGCGACCGGTGTTTGGTTCGATGAATTCCCGCTGACCCCGGAGCGAGTCCTCAGGAAATTGGGGAAGATAAAATGATCCCCTTTGTCCTGATCTGGGGCGGGGTGACCTGGCCAGCGGTGTCGCTCTTCGGCTGCATCGCTCTGGGATCCATGTGGTCGTTGTGGAGCGCTCACAACCCCTGGCCGTTCGGCGGTCAGTGGCTTTCGCCCAAGCGGTTTATGATGGCGAGACCACCATTGAAGAAGTAACCGGTAGGTTGATCCAATCCGGTGATCAAATGGCGGCCTGCTGGCAAAACGGGGAAATTCCCGTGATTGTTGACCCGGATCTGAATTTACTGAACGAATATTATCCAGTGGCGGTGGTGGACGCGCGGATGCGCAAGAAAGCCACAGAGATGGATCTCTCTATGGCCGATATAGTGATCGGCCTGGGCCCGGGTTTCACCGTTGGCAAGAACTGCCACGCAGCGGTGGAAACCAACCGCGGGCACTTCCTCGGTCGGGTCTATTGGGAAGGCAGCCCTGAAGCGGATACCGGCATTCCTGGAAAGGTGCAGGCCTATGCTGCTGAACGAGTGCTGCACGCCCCCGCAACCGGCATTGTGGAGACGCTGGTGCCAATCGGGCATACCGTCAAAAAAGGTGATCCGCTCTTGCTGGTGAATGGTGAAGCGGAAGTTGCACCTTTTGACGGCGTGGTGCGCGGGATGATCCATAGTGGTTTGCAGGTGCGGGAAGGTATGAAGGTGGGGGATGTGGACCCGCGACTGGAGATCTTCCGCTGCAGGTATTGTTCGGAGAAATCGCTGTCAATTGGAGGCGGTGTATTGGAAGCTCTGTTAACCCTACCAAAAATTCGGAAGCAGCTCTGGGAAGGATAACCCAGTTTGGACCTCCAAAGAGCATTTCGACTCCGGCAAGGTGAGAGCATCGCGTTTACCGGTGCAGGCGGGAAGACCAGCCTGATGTTTGCCTGGCAGAGTGCTATCCTGGGACAGTTATCCTAACGACCACAACCCATTTGGGTGCTTGGCAGGCCTCATTGGCGGAGAAACTGCTTATCCTCCACCTAGCGAGGATTTATCTCAAGATTTCTTTGAAAATTGTCATATGCTCCTTGTGACCGGCCCTGTCAGCTCGGAAGACAGGCTGTCGGCACTGGAACCGCGCCATGGAAGCGCTCAGGGATCATTGCCGGGAAAATGGCATTCTCTTATTGATCGAAGCAGA
>LQAI01000252.1_pt1 | contig 10327 bp, 14 predicted proteins | sample 1535821 | NCBI WGS metagenome assembly LQAI01 (sample SAMN04331586, study PRJNA305678) | bioreactor metagenome | isolation source: bioreactor_5 inoculated with Wadden Sea sediment 1st replicate of a... | place: Germany:Bremen | reverse complement strand
CTCATAATTTAATCACCTTTAATTTCTATATTGTAACTATATATCACTGAGAGTAAAGAAAATCCATCTATTGAGGTACAAGGTGTAGAAGTTTTTGTTAATTCGCACAATTCCTTTTGCATTTTACCATGGCTACTGGCATCTTACCACTCAACTATATTGTTTCCGACATTTCCATATTAAACTGTGAGTGTACCAAGTAAGATGATCATCCTCATAATAAGAAGTTATAAATGAGCTATTTAATAAGGAGTGGAGAAGTATGAAGTGGGTTATTTTAAACGGAAGTCCTAAAGGTGAAACCAGTGCAACCATGCAGTCAATGAAGTATTTAGAATTGACCCATGGACACCATACATTTGAGTATATTCATATCGTTAACAATATGAAAAACTATGAAAACAAACCTTCAGAACTCATAGAAACATGTGAACAAATACAAAACGCAGATGTTGTTTATGGGCTTTTCCACTCTATCATTTGTTAGTACATTCCGACTATAAAAGATTTATAGAACTCGTTAGTGAAAGACACTTAGAAAGCTATTTTGAAAATAAATATACTGCTAGCTTTTCAACATCGATTCACTTTCTTTGACCATACAGCACACCAATATATAAATGGTATTTGTGATGACTTTGGTATGCAGTATGTAGAGCAGTTATCTCATGATATGAATGATTTGACGAAAGAAGATAAACGCAAAGAGCTTCAAAATTTTTTTTCAAAAAGTATTGTGTATTCAGTCGAACACTCATTAACTTTTCCTAAAACTTATGAACCCATAACCAAGATGAACAACAGTTATAATGCAACCTTGACCAATCCCATGGCAAAGACCAATAAAAAAATTACAATCATTACTGATGCGAAAGAGATGGATCATAACTTAAATCAAAATGATTCAAAAATTCAAATCAACACTTATCGGCGACATTAGAATCGAAAACTTAAATACATTTACAGGTGACGGACCCTGTTTAGGATGCTGTAAATGTGCTTATGATAACACCTGTGTGTATGGGCAAAAAGACGATTATAGAACACGTATGGACACCATTATTCAAAACACAGATATCCTTATTTTTGCAGGTACCATAAAAGATCGCTACCTTTCTGCACGATTTAAATGGTTTTTTGATAGAAGTTTTTGTTATACACATATTCCAATTTACTCAGGCAAGCAAATTGGGTTTTTAATATCCGGTCCTTTATTAAAGCTTAAGAATGTAAGACAAATTCTTGAAGCTTATACGCAAATGGATGCAAACTTAATAGGTTTTATAAGTGATGAAGAAGAAAATGATTTTAAATTAGATCAGCATATTGAGGCATTTGTAAAGAAAGCCATTTTATATAGCGAAAATGGGTATGAAAGAGCACCTAATTTTCTGGGAGTAGGAGGACGCAAAATATTTAGAGATGAAGTTGCAGGGCATTTAGGAGGCATCTTTAAAGGGGATTATCAATATTATAAAGCCCATGATTTATTTGATTTTCCAACATCAAAAGACCGGTTAAAAGCAATGCTAATGCGCTATTTTATGGGGAAAAAAAGGTTTCGTAATGAAGTACAAAAGAACATGAAAACACACATGATTGCAGCTCATAAAAAAGTACTTAAGAAAGTTGAAGACGGTTTATGTCAGTAGGGCTACGTATTTCATTAAGGGTTACATTCAGATTTATACCATTGATTTTATATTGGAGCATACCAAATAAATGGGGTATGATTGGTGGGTGTTTGCTAGCCGTTGGTATACTTATCAAAGATTTATGGTTCAGTGAAATAACGCCTATGAACCTCTATCTAAGTTTATACTTTGTTGTCGTAAATTTGTTGTACTTTGCACTGAGCGTACAATGGGTTTTTAACTTTAGACATGTGCTATCATATCTGGCATTGGGCATTTTTTGCTTGGGGATCAGTTTATATAGATAAGCCATATACCATATATGAAGCCCGTAAATCCTATTCAAAATCATTTGAAAGCTCAACATTGTTCTTAGAAGTCAATTTACTAATTACAAAGATCTGGGGCAGTGTATACTTTATCTCAGCACTTATAAGACTATTAAGTGAAGACGTTTAGCTGTCGTGGTAATACAGTGTCTCATAGCTATTGGGATTATTTTATCAATAAGTATTCCTAATTATATGCCTGAAACCTAAACTTATGTGCCATGATTTTGATACAATGGTTATAGGACAGATCATTTTGAGGTTATGGAAAAAATCATGCTTTTTGATTTTTTCGATGATCTGAATAATAAACTGTTTTCATGTCATACCTTGATTACAAGTGGGGAAAAAGGATGAAAGTACAATTATTATGTTCTGATAACGTTCGTATCGTTGTTGAAGAACTGCTGACAAATAGAAATATGGAAATAGATAATACATCAGACTATTGTATTGTTGAAAAAAGGGTTAACTATACCTGATGGAAAAAGTGGGTTTCATTTTTGAAATGGCTACATTGAATTTGTTGATGTCGTTTTTGATCAGGTGACTGAAAAGAAGAGTCTACTAGTGTTATAACTGGACGCCATAAGGATGGCTACGAAATTATCACTTTTGATCGTATATTATACTTTGAAGGATCAGGCAATGATGTTTATTGTATGACTCATACTGGATCTTATAAAGTGAAAGAAAAACTAATATGAGTTAGAAGGCAAATTAAGACCACATGGCTTTATAAGAGTGAGCAAACCTTTTTGGTGAACATCGTTAAAGTAGGACAAATTATTCCATGGTTTAATGGGAAACTTCTTTTAAAAATTGAGGATTCAGATCAAGAAATTGATGTAACACGTCGATATATTAAAGAATTTAAAGCATTTTTAGGGATATAGAGGTGAGCATATGAATAAGCAAACAAAAGAAATGCTTTTAAATTTAATACTGTCAGCAATGATAGGTATATGTGTAGGTGTAGTTGAGATTCTTTTCCCAATTTTCGATGGTACAATTGCATTTATATTCTTTAGAAATGCATTAATTGGAATGGTAGTCGGGTCTGCAGCAAGATATGGATGTCATTTTATAGTGATTAGAAACAAACAATCTATGAATGTTTTATATATTTATGTATTTTTTGACCATTGGTATTATATCTAGTATTCCGGCATTAATCAGTGTTTGGTTTTTTGAAGACGTTTTTATATGGCAACAATTATTAATCATGTTAACAGTTGCAGAAATTCTGGGAATGAGTTTAACATATGCATCTATACAATATCATTTGAAGTTGAATCAACAATTACAAATGAAAAAAACGTGAACTGAGTAACTTTAGATAGAAGATACAAGGTGTGAAGTACAAGGTACGAGTTAGCAAGTATCAGGAAGAAGATGGAAAAAATATAAGGTTATTGTAATTAAAAGCCAGAGTGAGTATACTCTGACTTTTTATTTTGAACTTTTTTATTGGTTTAACTTTTTATCTTGTACCTGATACCTTGTACCTCAAAGCGATTACACCGCTTTTTTATACCTGTTCTTTTGACATATACTCATGGGTATCGCTAATAACTTCAGATGACAAGAAGAGAACTGATAAAATACTTGGGATACTAGCTAAGGCTAAGGCTGCATCGGCAATTAATAGTATAAAATCAATTTGTAATGTACTACCAAGTATAATTGAGAAGATGAAAAGGGATTTAAAATAGGGTTTTATATTGACTCCGAATAAGTAAACTAAAACACTTTTCTCCATAAAAATAGCCAAGCTGTTATAGTCGTAAATGAGAAGAAAATTAAACATACAGTCACTGTTATTTCACCTAAGGATGCAAATGAGCCTGATTGAGAAAAACTGATGGTTACTAACTCCATAGGTGTTGAAACGTATTCATAAGCACCAGACATAACAACCAACAATCCCATGAGAACATTTATTATATGGGTATCAATAAATACATCGAGCATATTGATTAAACCCTGTCTACAGTGGGAATTAGTACGTGCAGTGGCAGCTGCAATAGGTGCTGTACCATTACCTGCTTCATTTGAGAATAAACCTCTACGTACTCCATGATTAATGGCTGCTGCAATTTGAGAACCCAATACACCTCCAGTAGCCGAGCTGAAGTCAAAAGCAGATTTGAATATAGTAGCAATCGCTTGAGGAACCAAACTAAGATGAGATAGAATGATTATTCCTGAACCGATTATAAAGAAAGAAACAACAAAAGGCATCACAATGGTAACCATACGTGCATTTTGTTTAATCCCACCATATGCAATATAAGCAATAATAAAGGCTATTGAAATACCACCTAAAAAAGGATGTATTCTGAACTTAAGTCTAAGGATCTCGACCATGGAATTGGTCTGAGCCATGGCACTTAAAGAAAGGGCCGATAAACATCCACATATGGCATAAAAGATAGCATCATATGATTATTAAGACCTCTCTCCCAAATATACATTGGGCCACCAGACATGCGTCCGTGTTCATCTTTAATACGATATTTGACCCCTAGCATAGCTTCGCTGTATTTAGTTGCCATACCAATTAATCCTGCAAGCCACATCCAAAAGAGTGCACCTGGACCTCCCATAGATATAGCTAGAGATACACCAATAATATTGCCAGTACCAACGGTACCGGACATGGCTATCATAAGAGCTTGAAAGCTACTAATATCGCCTTCAGCATCTTTTTCTTCATGCGGAAAAAGCAAATACTTAATAGCTAGCATAAGCTTACGAACTTGTATGAACCGCAATTGAAGGTCAAGTATAGACCTGTTCCTATTAGTAAAATAGGAAGCGGAACGCCCATATGAAATTATTGAATCGATTCAGTAAATCAACTAATAAATCCATAATATCTCCTATGTACTTGGAATTCTTATTTTAAAACGGGTACCATTAACAAAGGTTCGATCGCATATAATACTGCCACCAAGTTTTAAATTAATCTGATTGTATATGACACTTAAACCAAGGCCAGATGTACCTGCACCAAGGTCAGTTGTATAAAAGGGATCAAAAATTTTATCAATTGCTTCAGCTGAAATACCTCTACCGTTATCGGTATATATAATTTCAACATAAAGTTCCTTTAGATGCATAGAGACATCGATGGTACCGTCTTTTTGACTCTTTAAAACCATGAATAACCGAGTTAGAAATCAAATGGGAAATGACTTGTGTAAAGACACTTGGATAACTATTAATCCAAATGTCAGGATCCATATCAAGATTCATTTTTATAATTTTTTGTATTCAGATCTAACCCGCATTGTAGATATCATTTTCTTCCATCATTCTAGACAGGTGGAACATGTGCTTCTTTTCTGTCATAGCATCAGAAGTAATGTCTTTCAGTGTGTCTAATATATCTCTTGTTTTCATAAGATTAGTCATGGTTAAGTTTGCTGTATCTACTAGGTCGTACATATCCTCATGATAAGCTTTGAGCGATTCGGATTCTTCGTTAACTTTAACAAAAAAGGCACGCAACTCTTGAATTAAATAAGATAAGGTTGTAATAGAGGTACCTACAGGGGTGTTTAACTTATGAGAAACACCTCTAACCAAAGAACTCAATGCAGCCAACTTTTGAGATTTAACCAATTCATTTTGAGTTTCCTTTAGATTCTCAAGGGTCTGTTCAAGTTCAGCATTAGATTGTGTTAAAGCTGTATCTTTAATTTTCATTTGCTCAATGTTGTACTGAAGTTGTTCATTAGTAGACAATAGTTCAGCTGTTTGATAAAAAACCTCATTCTCTAAAATTTTGTGCATGATGTTCAATCTCAGAAATATAACTTTTTTAAACTAATGCGCATATCTTCAATAGACATGGCCAAATAGCCAATCTCATTTTCATACTGCATATATTCACTTGGAATTGGTTTGAGTAGGTCTCCGTTACTGATACGTTTTAATTTCAGTCAGAATTATATCTATTGGATCAACGATCCTTTCGCTAATTGATGAAGCTATAAAGATACTAAATATGGTTCCTATAATAATAAGCATAATGAGCATGTTAATAAGGGCGTAAGAACGACTTAGAATGCTTTTTTTGTGGGCGCCAACCATGATAAGCCACTGATTACGTAAATGGCTAAAAGATATAATTAAGTCTTCTTGACCTATTTGTTTTAGTTCGAAAACCCCTTGCGATTGCTCATGTGATTTATTAATAATACTTGAGTCAATTGTAATAGGCTTACCAGGTAAACTGTGGTTCATAACAATAGAGTCTTCTACTGGGTCAATTAACCAAGTATCAGTCGAGTATACATCCTCAGAATCGTAAAGTCCCCATAAAAAACTATTTTGCCTATAACGACCACCAATACATCCAACACTCTCTCCATTTATGATTAAAGGTTCAACATAGTGAAACAAGCTTTTCCCATCACTAAAGTTTATCCACTTACCACGTCGTGTAGAGTGTATATCAACTATATTGAGTTGATCTATAAGATATTCATCTTTTTGGGGATTAATAGCACCGTCAGAGGTCATTAAAAGAGCATTATCATTGGAATTTAAATAGATAAAGTAATCATAAACATACTCATTTTTTCTAGCAGATGTAGATAATATGTTAATGAGGTCACTGTTCATGGTTTCTTTTTCAGTAGCTGAAAAATATTGATTTTGAGACATATAAAAACTGATAAAGGAGCCTAGTTCATTAATTACTTTTTCACTAGATGCTATACGAATATCAATTTGATGACCATGATCGCTTCACTAATATGAAATTTTTCTTTTGCCTCTTCCGTAACATTATACATACTGTTATTGAGTATAATAACACTCACAATACATGTGATAAGAATTGAGCAACAATGATAAGCATTAAACGATTTGAAAGAATAATTTATGTGTCGCCTAGCCATTGCTCACTCCTATTACACGCCTTAAATCAAAAATAAAAACGCACATTACCTTATTTTATCTACTACCCATAAGAATAAACTTTTAAGCTTAATATCTATGTAAATCATGTAATGGTTAACTAAAAATAAGTTAAAAAAAACCGACCTACGATTTTTGTAGGTCGGTTTTTATACTGTAAAACTTAGAGTTCCATTAAGTGCTTCCATAACATCTAAAACTGTACCGTTAGCTAATAGTTGATTTTGATCATTCATTAATTGTATACTTTGTTCCTTTATTTCAATAAACAAAGTATGACCTTTATAAACATCTATTATAAGACCTTGGTCTTTATAGTTTCATTTGGTAAGTTTCCAAAAACTTTGATAATTTGCTCTTTTGATTTTTTTGCGAACTCAGTTATTAATTAAGTCTTGTTCCATTTGAATCACCATCTTTCATGAAACTTTATTTTAAGGCAATGGCTAAAATCAGTTAATTGCTCCTGAAACATTATACAACATATATAAATAAAATGTCGAAAAAGATCGAAAAATGTACAAGTTGTTAATAATTATAAGATACCACTCAGTACCATATTTAATCTTAAAAAATGAATAAAAAGAGTGTGTACTTATATATATGCTTTATGCCCTTAGATACATGACTTAAGTCCCTATGAAAAAATGTTGAAAATTGTCGAAAATAAGTATAAAGGGATCTCATTGACGATAGTAAGGTCTTGATTTCTTAATAAACGTGTAAATTTAAATAAAGTTAGGTATATATGAATTATTAGAGATGTATATTATTCAACGAAAGGGGATAATGGATTTTCTAAATGTAAAAAAAGTCTCCTTATTCTGAGTTTATCGGCTATGGTTTTGTAGGTCTAATTGCCACCTTTGTAGATGTAGGCAGTTTGTATGTTGTGACTGAATTCATGGGTATTTACTATCTCTTATCCAATGTTATTGCATTCTCATTGGCTTAATAACTAATTACAGTCTTTGTACACGATTTGTATTAAGTCAAGAAAACTTGAGAATACATTTGCAGAGTTTGGTGTATTTACGCTTATCGGTGTTATTGGATTGGGATTAAATACACTGCTTCTCTGGAGTTTAACTCAGTTTGTAGGTGTATACTATATGATTTCGAAAGTTATAGCGGTAGTGATTGTTTTTGTATTCAATTTCTGGTTAAGAAAGAAAATTCTATTTTAGTAGGATTATAGACTGAAGATCAAAGGAGCATATCATGGATAAAGAAAGTGAAAAAAAAAGTAGCAATTATAGCTGGAGCTGGCGTAGCTGGCCTTGTTGCAGCTCATACTTTACTTGAGTCAACAGACATAAAACCACTTTTTGTTTGAAATGACAGATGCTGTTGGTGGTATTTCAAAAACAATTGAATATAAAGGTAATCGAATGGATATTGGTGGTCATCGTTTTTTTCTTCTAAATCAGATCGTGTCATGAACTGGTGGAAAGATGTAATGCCATTTTCAGAAGATAGTACAGTAAATGATGACCGAGTGATGCTTCAAAGATCAAGAGTATCACGTATTTTTTATATGCGTAAGTTCTTCGATTATCCAATTAAGCTAAATGTCAGAACCATTAAAAATTTGGGACTCATAAAAATGATTAAAATGGGATTCTCTTATGGTAAAAGTATGGTTTTTCCCATAAAACCTGAAGAATCATTAGAAGATTTTTTTATTAACCGTTTTGGTAAAGAACTCTACGAAACGTTCTTCAAAGATTATACTGAAAAAGTGTGGGGGGTACCGTGTTCTCAAATCAAACCGGAGTGGGGAGCACAAAGAAATTAAAGGTATTTCCATTAAAGAAGTTATTAAACATGCTCTGAAGAGCCTCCTTATTAAACCATCAAAAAAAGATGATATCAGTCAAAAAAATGTTGAAACCAGTTTGATAGACCAGTTTTTATACCCTAAATACGGTGTCGGACAAATGTGGGATGAGGTTGGTAAAAAAGTAGTCGATTTAGGTGCAAGAAATTGTTTATAACAAAAAAATTGTAGAACTGGTATTGGAAGATAATCAAATAAAAAAAGTTGTTATAGAAGACCAAGAAACCTATAAAAGAGACCTTATTTCTTGTGATTATTTCTTGTCTACTATGCCCTTAAGAGATCTCGTTTCAGGACTTAAAGGTAAGGTGCCTAAACAGGTCCGTGAGGTAGGGCAAGCACTGGAATATAGAGACTTTATATCTGTTGGATTATTACTTAACAGATTTGAGCTTGGTAACGAAACAAATGACTTTTCGGGTTATAAAATTCCGGATAATTGGATTTATGTTCAGGACAACTCCGTAAAAATGGGACGTATTCAGATCTTTAACAATTGGAGTCCTTATATGGTTAAAAACCCCAATCATATTTGGATAGGCCTGGAGTACTTTTGTAATGAAAAGGATGAGTTTTGGGAAAAAGATAATCCATCTCTTATAGAGTTCGCAGTAAAAGAGCTGATTTCAATGGATGCTATAAAAGAAGAAGATGTCGTAGATGCTACGGTGGTAAGAATGCCAAAAGCCTATCCTTCTTATATTGGTGCTTATGAGAAATTTGACGAAGTTAAGGATTTTATTGATACCATAGAAAACTTATTTTTAATTGGAAGGAATGGAATGCATAGATACAATAATATGGATCATTCTATGCTAACAGCTATGCGCGCCGTAGAAAACATTAAAAACGGGTCTTTTGATAAACAGAATATTTGGCAAGTTAATGCTGAAAAAGAATACCATGAAGAGAAGAAAGAAGGGTGATGATATGACTTCTGTAAAAAAGCAGTCAATGCTGATTCTTCTCATAGCCATTGTGTTTTTTATAGGTATTCAATATACCCTTTATAATCAAACTGTCTTGTCTAAAGGAGTTGAAGTTATTGGAACTGACACTTTTTATGCGTTTAGTGCGTGTAGAAGAACTTCATCGTACTGGAGCGTGGTATGACTCTGTTGTTCAAAGAAGCAATGCACCCTATGGTGACGAACTTCATTGGACACGTAGTTTGGACATTATACTTTATATTCCTGCTTGGATCAGTCAATTAATAACAGATTTTCTATGGCTTATATGTTTGGGAATATGGTTAGGTCCTATACTGGTTCAGCTGCCTTAATAGCACTATTTAAAGTACATGATGACCTGATATCATTAAAATTAAACCTTACTTATTCTTGTTATTTATGACACAACCAGTTACCTTAGAAAATGTTTTAAGTTTGGTAGACCTGATCATCACAGCTTAATGCTAGTGGTGTTTTTGGTATGGGTTAACTTAGTTATGAAATCCTTCTTAGACACAGTGACTAACAAAGAACATATAGCCATTGGTATTGCTATGGCTATTTCGATTTGGATCAGTGTAGAATCTTTAATACTGGTGGGTATTTATTTTTTAACGCAAGGGATTATATGGATTTATAATG
>LQAI01000251.1_pt1 | contig 10376 bp, 11 predicted proteins | sample 1535821 | NCBI WGS metagenome assembly LQAI01 (sample SAMN04331586, study PRJNA305678) | bioreactor metagenome | isolation source: bioreactor_5 inoculated with Wadden Sea sediment 1st replicate of a... | place: Germany:Bremen | reverse complement strand
AATAGAATCGGTATATGAGCGTATCTTAGATGTAAGTCGAAGGATGCAGACCAATAGAATCGCTAAAACTAGGATGTATAAAAAGAATTAAACCCAAATACAAGTTTAAAGGGAATGGTTAATGTAACCTTCTTATACAAGGAGTGAGGATACGGATATGAAAAGAATTGGATACCCAGGAATCGAAGGCACTTTCAGCGATGAAGCAGGTCGCGCTTTTTTTCATCAAAATACGATGGAATAGGTCTTGGTTCTTTTGAAGAGGTCTGTCAGGCCTTAAAAAACAAAGAGGTTGAGCACGCTGTACTGCCCATCGAAAATTCATCAACAGGGTCTATTGGAGAAGTCTTTGATCTCATTCAAAAATATGACCTTATGATCACAGGGGAGAAGAAGCTTCTTATTGAGCATCATTTGCTGGGCTTGCCTGAGGCCGAAAGAGATGGCATTCAGTGCATTTATTCCCATCCTCAAGCGTTTAAACAGTGTTATGAATCCCTAAAAAGTAGACCTGAGGTGGAGCATGTTGTGACGGCTACTACAGCAAATGGTGCAGAAATTGTCCACCGAAAGAAATGTGACAGACAGGCTGCAATAGGCAGTCGCTACGCTGCAAAAATATACGGTCTGAATGTTTTGGAAGAAAGCATACACGATATAAAGGGCAATGCCACCCGGTTCTTGGTACTATCTGACTGGGCTGATATTGAACCAGAGTCAGATAAAATTTCTCTAAGCTTTATACTGAAACATGAGCCAGGGGCTCTGGCGGGAATATTAGCTCTTATTGCTGACGGAGACTATAATATTGCGCATATTGAATCACGGCCTATTCGTAATGAGAACTGGGCTTATAGATTTTTTCTTGATATAGAAGGACGACTTGAGGACCTTCAAACAACATTCCTGATGAAGAAACTTAGAAGGATGACAGCAGACTTCAAAATCGTTGGACAGTACAGAGCTGATACGTTAAAAACAAGGGAAGTGTAATAAGTTGTAAGCAGGGTATACAAAGAATAGTAAATTATGAAAATAAAATAAGGCAAGATGAGGAGGGCAAAATGAACTTAAAGAATCTTAAACTCAGAAACAAAATACTCCTTTTGGCACTATTCATTATCTCAGTTTTTACTATTCTAATTATGGCTTATATCATTCCAACAATTAACAGCATCATCGAGGAGCGGACAGTCTCAAAACTTAGTGATTTAGTAGACGTTCCATATACGCAAATGGAGAGCTACTATGCCCGTGTTCAAGCGGGTGAAATGTCGGAAGAGCAAGCACTAAACCTCATTTATGAGGCTGTTAAAAATACGCGCTACAACGAAGTGGAGTACTACTGGATTCATGGTTACGATGGCATTATGAAAATGCACCCTGTGGCAGATAACTTGATAGGAGAGAATCTGTTGGGTATGGTTGATGAGAAGGGGAAGCCATTTTTTAAGGAAATGAATGATGTGGTGAGTCAAAATGGTGAAGGCACGGTGGAATACTGGTGGCCCAAACCAGGTTCGGATGATCCACAACCTAAAATGTCCTATGTAAAAGGCTTTGATGAATGGGGGCTTATTATAGGAACTGGTATTTATATTGATGACCTCAAGGCCCTTCAAAAATCAATTTATACTCAAGTGATTATAATATCCTGTATCATCATTTTGGTCTCTGTGGGACTGGTCTTTTTAATTGTTGCACCACTTAATAAAACCCTTAAAAAGCATTATGAGTCGTACCAACGAGTATCAAAACTTAGACTTTAGAAATTCCATTGATGTGGATCAAAAAGACGAACTCGGTGAAATTGCAAATGCCTTTAACGAGGTGTCTTCAGGTCTTCGCGGTCTTCTTGACAACATGAAGACAATCTCAGGTCGATTAAGCAAGGGTGCAGAAGACATGGATCAAGATATGGTAAGACTGAGTCAAAGCACTGACAAGACCGTTTTGTCATCAGAGGAAATTGCCCAAGTTATCATGCAAACAAGCCGTGCTGCTGAAAATGTTAATGAAACGGTTCAAGAAATTCGACAAGCTATTGAACAGGTTGCAGATAAGGCCACTGAAGGAGCTATGCGAGCTTCGGATGTTAACACTAGAGCCACTGAACTCAAAGATGATGCCAATCAGTCCAGTCAAAAAGTGGCTGGTATATACTCAGAAATGAAAGATCGCCTAGAAAAGGCCATTGAACATGCCAATACGGTACAAAAAATTGATGAGCTTTTGAGTTCGATTTTGAGCATCACTGAGCAGACAAATTTGCTTGCATTGAATGCATCTATTGAGGCAGCTAGAGCTGGGGAAGCAGGTCGGGGATTTGCTGTTGTTGCCAATGAAGTAGGCAGTTTAGCAGAACAATCAAAGGACATGGTATCAAATATTCAGGACACCGTGGACAGTGTAAAATTAGCTGTCAAAACATTGATCGAGGATTCAGAAGAAATACTGTCATTCATGGAAAATCAAGTTTTAGTGGACTATGAAAAACTGAATGATATTGGAGACCAATACAATCAAGATGCAGACACATTCAATGAGATTATGACAGAGTTAAGCGCAATTTCTGAAGAACTTTCTGGTTCAATGGAAAATATTTCGGATAACATTCAGAGTGTTGCCACAGCATCCAAGCAGGGGCTGAAGGTGTGGACAGAATACTGGACATGTCAAAAGATGTCATGATCAGGAGTCAAGAGGTTAAAGAAATTATTGATGACAGCATCCAATCTGTAGAATCACTTGATGAAGTCATGAAAAAATTCCATGTGTAATTCTTATAGTCGACTTTTATGGCAGTGTTCATAAAGCTATATGGTCGAATATTATACCCTAGATAGGTCTTAGCTTGATTGAGGTTTATCTAGGGTATCTGTATGGAAATGATTTGTTTGCTTTCTTTATGACAAGGAGGTCTAGTATATGAAAACATATCACATTACTGTAAAGGGACGGGTTCAGGGTGTCGGGTATCGTTATTTTACCTTTCAAAAAGCCCAGTCGCTTGGTGTAAAAGGATGGGTGCGGAATTTGGCGGATGGACGTGTTGAAATTATGGTTTCAGGGCAAGAGGACGTCCTAGAAATCTTTGTAGAGGCTCTAAAGGCTGGACCTGCCTTTGCAAGGGTTGACGCTGTTTCAGTTCTTGAAGAGCCAAAAGACCTTGATAAATATGCAAAGTGCCTTTGAAATAAAATAGAATGTAAAAAATCCGTTTCGTGACCAAGTGCCATAGGTCATGAAGCGGATTTTAATTTTGAAAGCGTCAGCCTCGCTGGAGGCCAGTTGTTCCAGTACGTATCATTCTTTAATGCCGTAGTTGAAGTTGATGAATGGCTGCGTCGATTTTATCATGGGTGCCTAAAATGGACAGTGTAAGACTGGTGTCTGAAACATCAACAATTTGTCCCTTGAATATTTCTGCAAGGTCCATAACCTGTCGTCGTTCTTTAACAGAGGATCGAACTTTAATAAGGGCGAGTTCCTGCATCATTGCTGAGTTTTGACAGAGTTCATTGACCTTTAAAACAGGTATGAGTTTATGAAGTTGTTTCATAATCTGCTCCAGAAGTTTATCGTCACAAGTGACACCAATAGTCATGCGTGAGATGTTTGGTGACTCTGTTGTGCCAACCGAAAGGCTATCAATATTGTAACCACGTCGGCTAAAAAGACCTGCAATTCTGGAAAGAACACCAGAATGATTTTCTACAAGCACAGATAAGTATCTTTTTTATTTTCAAATCCCACTTGCTCACCCCCAGATTGTATTTAGATTCGGTTCAAGGACACATTCAATTAAAGTGGCCTCTGGTTTATTGTTATAGGCATCAATTGCAGCTCTTAAATCTTTGGTGTTAGTGACTTTATGGGCAATTAAGTTATATGCCTGTGCAATCAAAGTGAAATCTGGATTGTTAGTGAGGTGGACACCAAAATTCGAATCTGCTCCATAGGCCCTGTCCTGTAGCTCCCTAACCATTCCAAGTCGGCTGTTGTTTAAGAGTATGAAAAGAATAGGCTGGTTGGTGCCTTTAGCAACGCCCAGTTCAGATAGGTTCATCTGGATACTGCCATCGCCTGTTATACAGACAATTTGCCGCTTATGCCCTTTTGCAACAGCTGCGCCTATGGCGCAGGGGAGACCATATCCCATAGTGCCAAGCCCGCCAGACGTGAAGAAACGTCGACTGCCACGAACTGGAAGATGTCTGGCTGTCCATATTTGATGCTGGCCCACATCCGTTGTGATGATGGCGTTGTCAGATATATTTTCATCCAGTATTTCCATAATTTCTATGGGGGTGAAAGCCTCACTTGAGTACTGCTTTGAGTAAGTGACCTGTTCAATCTGGTCGAACCACTTGAGTGCTTTAGACTGATCCAGCTGTTTTGTCATCTCTTTTAAAATTTTAGTGGCATCACCGACAACGGGAATATGGGTGTTGAGGTTTTTACCAACTTCAGCGGGATCCACATCAATATGAATGAGACTCTTGTCTTTGTGTTCTAAATCAAGTCCTATGACGGCTCTGTTGGAGATTCTGGCACCGATTATCATAATGGCATCCGCTTCCTCTATGGCCTTCCTGGCACGGGAGTGACCATGGCCACCAATCATACCCAGAGCATAGGGGTGGTTTTCAGCTATAGCGCCTTTGCCCATCATTGTATGGGCAACGGGTATACCTGATTTTTCAACAAAGTTTAAAAGACTTTCACAGGCATCGGCTCGCATTATTCCGCCACCAACAACTATAAGAGGTTTGCGACTTGTTTGAAGCACATGTAAGGCCTTTTTGATCTGTTTTGGATGGCCATATGTGACTGGTTTATAACCGGGGATGTTAAGGTCTCCAAGAGACATGGCCGAGCTGGAAATCATGTTCTTTTGTATGTCTGATGGAATATCAATAAGAACGGGTCCAGGCCGACCTGTTCCAGCGATGTGAAAAGCACGCCGAATCACTTCAGGCAGTTCATTTGCGTCTTGAACCAAGTGGTTGTGCTTGGTAAAGGGTTCAGATGCTCCGATTATATCAGCTTCTTGAAAAACGTCTTTGCCGATGGCGTAAGTTGGCACTTGACCGGAAATGACAACAAGGGGGATAGAGTCAGCATATGCAGTGGCAATGCCGGTGATGGCATTGGTTGCACCTGGACCCGATGTGACAAGACAGACACCTGTCTTTCCTGTGGCTCGGGCATATCCGCTAGCACTGTGGGTCGCGCATTGCTCATGACTTGATAAGTAGTGTTTAATCTTTGATTTTCTCAGTGCCTCATAAAGGGGAAGAACTGCACCGCCAGGATAGCCAAAGATGGTATCAACGCCGCTGTCTTCTAAAGCCTTTACAATATAATTTGCAGCTTGCATGTTATCACTTCCTCCTTTCGTATGATGATCATACTTGTTTTCTTTTAAATTTCGAATATTTTAACACCCATTGTAGCAGAATAAAAATACAATCGTCAATAAGAAATTGTACAAAAAGAGATACAATTTGAATTACAAAAAAAATTAGTATATATCAAGAAAAACTCTCTAATTTCAAAATTTTAATATTTTTAATAAATAGTGTTGACGGTGTGACTTAGACTTTGCTATTATTACTTTCAACATCACGAAACAAATAAGAAACGAAAAGCTTTGACGGAACGCGATCGTTGCAATTGTTGAGTTCAGAGAGCCGGTGGTTGGTGAGAACCGGACGAACATGCATCAATCTACTCATTCCTGAGCAGACCCCCCGAAACAAAAGTAAGGGGGTATGATTGGCCTCATTATCGGCCTGCACTTTCTAGATGGAGTGTATTGAGAGACCTGTAAATGCACAGGTAACTTAAGGTGGTACCGCGGGAATTTGAAACCTCGTCCTTAAATAATTATTAAGGCGAGGTTTTTTTTAATGCAATTTTTTAGCATGTATGATGGATTGCGACATAGTTATAAGAAATGTCAAAAGGAGCACTAAATAGCGGGACTGTCCGGACGTCTTGGCTGTTTATAACCATTACAGGGAAACTTACAAAAGCAATAGTCAGAATAATCAAAATATAATACTGTATACCGGTCGTTGTCACAAGGCCAAGGAAGGGAGAAATAAACATGACAAAGCAAATAAAATATTGATACAACATTAAGAGATGGAGAGCAGTCGCCGGGATGTAGCATGAGACTCAATGAGAAAATACAAATGGCAAAGCAACTGGAACGAATGGGCGTAGATGTTATTGAAGCCGGATTTGCCATCGCCTCTGAGGGAGATTTTGAGTCTGTTAAAGCCATAGCGCAAAGCGTAAAAAACACCACTGTGGCCAGTTTAGCAAGGGCCCTTCCAAATGATATTGAAAGGGCATATGAAGCTGTTCGACACTCGCAAAACCCAAGAATACACACATTCATTGCAACGAGTGACATTCACATGGAACACAAGTTGAAAATGGCCCCAGATGCCGTTGTCAGACAAGCTGTCGAAGCTGTAAAATTTGCGAAGTCAAAATGCTTTGACATTGAGTTTTCAGCCGAAGATGGGACGCGAAGTGATCCTGAGTTCTTGTCAAAAATATTTGATGCGGTGATTCAGGCTGGAGCTACTGTTATAAATGTTCCTGATACAGTGGCTATGCTGTGCCAAATGAATTTGCTGACTTTATCAAGAAAATTCGTAGTCAAATGAAATACGATCATAGGGCTGAGTGGTCAGTGCACTGCCACAACGATCTCGGGCTTGCGGTTGCCAACACACTGGCTGCCGTGGATGTGGGGTAACCAGCTTGAATGTACTGTCAATGGCATAGGAGAAAGGGCTGGAAATGCAGCACTTGAAGAAATTGTCATGGCTCTTCACACTCGAAAGGACCAAATTGGAGTTGAGACAGGGATCAAAACGGAAGAGATCACAAGGTCCAGTCAATTGTTATCGAGTATTACAGGGGTATATGTACAGCCTAACAAGGCCATTGTTGGGGCCAATGCCTTTGCCCATGAGTCTGGCATACATCAGCACGGTATGTTGGCCAATCGCTCCACCTATGAAATTATGACACCCGAGTCAGTGGGTCTCAATGAAACGAAAATGGTCCTTGGAAAGCATTCAGGAAGACATGCCTTCATAGACAGACTCCAAACGCTCGGATATGAATTTGACAAGGACAAGACCGACGATTTATTCAAAAAATTCAAGGCCTTGGCTGATGCCAAAAAAACCATTTATGACAGAGATATTGAAGCCTTGATTATTGGAGATAGAGAACCTGATCCAGATCACATTAAACTGGATTCGTTTATGATCAGTCAAGGGTTAGGTATGACATCCACAGCTCTTGTTAGGGTGATCAAACAAGGGGAACAGGTGGAAGAAGCATCCAAGGGCGATGGACCAGTGGATGCGGCCTATTCGGCTATTGAAAGCATTCTCGGTCTCGAGGCCAGGCTTATCGACTATCAACTTCATGCTGTCACAGAGGGGGAAGACGCACAGGGAGAGGCTTTGTAGTGGTTGAACTGGAAAACGAAAAATATAGAGGGCGAGGTTTAAGCACAGATATTTTGGAATCCAGTATAGAAGCATTTATTGATGCCATAAACCAAATGATCAGCAAAAAGAAGGGAGAGTCTACAAATGGGAATACTATGAACACAGAAAATATTGGCGAAAAAAGCCGGGCTTAAATCGGTTGAAGCAGGACAATATGTGGAGATTGAACTGGATGTTGTACTGGGCAATGATATAACAACACCAGTGGCGATAGATGAACTGAATAAGCATGGACTCACTTCTGTATATGACCAGAAGAAAATTGTAATTGTACCAGACCATTTTACACCCAATAAAGATATTAAAACTGCCCAGCAGTGTCAAATGGTTAGAGCGTTTGTTAAAGATCAAAAATTGAAACTATTTGAAGTGGGCCAGATGGGAATTGAACATTGCCTTTTGCCAGAACAGGGCTGGTTGTCCCTGGAGATGCAGTTATTGGTGCTGACAGTCATACCTGTACATATGGAGCCCTTGGCGCTTTTTCAACAGGGGTAGGATCAACGGATATGGCGGCAGGCATGGCTTCAGGCAAAACTTGGTTTCGCGTGCCAGAGGCCATCAAATTTGACTTGGTAGGCAGCTTGCAAGCTATGTGAGTGGTAAGGACGTTATACTTCATATTATAGGTAAAATAGGCGTGGACGGTGCTCGGTATAAGTCCATGGAGTTTTGTGGTGAAGGCTTAAAGCATTTAAGTATGGACGACCGCTTTGCTATGGCCAATATGGCAATTGAAGCCGGTGCGAAAAACGGTATATTTGATGTGGATGAGACCACTTGTGCCTATGTCAAGGGGCGTGGCAAACGGGAATCAAAGATTGTTAAAGCCGATTCTGATGCTGTTTATGATGAGTCATTACAGTTGACTTGTCAAAGATAGAACCTGTGGTCGCCTTTCCTCATTTACCGTCCAACGCTAGAACTTTTGACGATATGCCAGATATTGAGATAGATCAGGTGGTTATAGGGTCTTGTACCAATGGTAGAATTGAAGACTTGCGCGCAGCAGCACAGATATTTAGGAAGGCCCTGTTAAAAAGGCGTCAGGACAATCATCATTCCCGGCACTCAAAAGATTTACCTCCAGGCCATTGAAGAGGGCTATATTAAGACCTTCATAGAGGCGGGGCTGTAGTGAGCACACCAACCTGTGGTCCATGTCTAGGGGGGCATATGGGTATCCTTGCTAAAGGGGAACGGGCTGTGGCCACGACAAATAGAAATTTTGTTGGCAGGATGGGTCACCCAGAATCTGAAGTCTACTTGGCGAGTCCGGTTGTGGCAGCGGCAAGTGCAACCACAGGTAAAATCACACATCCAAGGAGGTCAAATAATGGGCAAGGTTTTAAATATGGAGATCACATTGACACAGATGTAATTATACCAGCAAGGTATTTGAACACATCGTCTGCACAGGCGCTGGCCATGCACTGTATGGAAGACATTGACGCTTCTTTTGCTCAAGCTGTTGAACAGGGCGATGTGATACTTGCGGGTGAAAACTTCGGTTGTGGTTCATCCAGAGAACATGCGCCCCTAGCTATAAAAACAGCTGGTGTGGCCTGTGTTATCGCTAAATCGTTTGCAAGGATATTTTTCAGAAATGCATTTAATATCGGTATGCCAATAATGATTTGTCCACAAGCTGTAGAGGAATCAGAGGCCGGTCAGAGCATTAAAGTCGATATCAAGGCGGGAAAGATAGAAAACCTGACGACTGGAAAAAAATATGAGGCTCAACCTCTTCCGACGTTTATGGTGGACATGGTTGAAAAAGGCGGCTTATTGAATCGGTTGAAGGCAAGGGGGGATATAAATATGCAGATTGCAGTATTACCGGGTGACGGTATTGGACCAGAGGTGACTCGAGCGGCTGTTAGTGTGGCTCAAGCTGTTTCGAATAAGTATAAAAAGTCTATAGCATTTAAGTATGGTGATATTGGTGGCGTGGCGATTGACAAGTCAGGTGTCCCTTTGCCAACAGAGACCACCCAACTTTGCCAGTCGTGTGATGCGGTACTGCTCGGTGCTGTTGGCGGACCGAAATGGGATCATGTGGCACCAGAAATAAGACCTGAAACCGGGCTTCTTCAGCTTAGAAAAGAACTTCAGACATTCGCCAATATACGTCCGGCTAAAATATATGGAGCCTTAAGTGGTGCATCCCCTCTCAAGCAAGATATAGTCAGCGAGGGGATCGACATTCATATCGTACGAGAGTTGACTGGCGGTATTTATTTTGGTGACAAGGGGAGAAGATGAGAGCGGGTGTGAAAATGGCTTTTGATGAAAAAGCATATTCACACCAGGAAGTTGAACGTGTGGCCACCATAGCCTTTGAAGCGGCAAAGGCACGAAGGGGGATACTAACAAGTGTTGACAAGGCCAATGTCCTTAGAAGCTCAAGAATGTGGCGTCAGGTGGTAGACCAGATGGCAAAGGACTATCCTGAGGTTACAGTCAACCATATGTATGTCGATAACGCAGCCATGCAGCTGATTATCAACCCATCTCAATTTGACGTGATTCTTACAGCAAATATGTTTGGTGATATTTTGTCAGATGAGGCAGGGGCCATTACAGGATCAATTGGACTCCTACCATCAGCCAGCCTTGGGGCAGATCGAATTGGGTTATATGAACCTGTGCATGGATCAGCACCAGAAATTGCAGGACAGGGCAAGGCCAATCCCCTAGCAGCCATACTTTCATTAGCCATGCTCCTTCGCTTTACAGGACAAGAAGACAAAATGGCAAATGACATTGAACAAGCAGTGGCAGCCGTTCTTGATAAGGGTCTAGGAACCATAGATATCGTCACCGATA
>LQAI01000249.1_pt1 | contig 10385 bp, 19 predicted proteins | sample 1535821 | NCBI WGS metagenome assembly LQAI01 (sample SAMN04331586, study PRJNA305678) | bioreactor metagenome | isolation source: bioreactor_5 inoculated with Wadden Sea sediment 1st replicate of a... | place: Germany:Bremen | reverse complement strand
AACTTGACTGGGCCCTATAAACTCAGTACTCCTAATACGATAGGTAGAAAAACAGACAACCCCTTTTCTATTTGAGTGAACTTGTCATTAAATAGTTCAGCTAAAATGAAGCGGAGTAATAAAACAATACCTAAATAAGTAAAGTCGAGAAACACATACAAAAAGGTGCTATTTTCATAAAGTAAGTAAAAATTCTCAGAAAACTCCGATAGAAAAATGGTCGAGTTATCTAAAATAAATATCAAAAATAGCATTGATAGTAGTAAAAACTTACTTTGTTTGTTTTTCATATAAATAACATAGAATCCAGTGAGTCCTATGGTTAGTACAACGGTTAAAACAATATGATAAATAAGAATTAAGTTGTTCATAAAAACCTCCAAAGACATGTAATGCTAGATTCATCCTATCATAGGCGATAAAAATGGATCAATGCTATGCTTTTAGAGGGGTATTGCTATCGTATATTTTTTCATCATACTTCTTTAGTCTTCCACAAACCTTTATTAAAAGCATGTACAATATACAAGGCTTCTACAATAACAGATATGGATATGGCAAACCATATACCATCTAGTCCCCAATTAAGTTTAAAAGCTAACAAGTATGCAAATAGGAGTTTAAAGCCAACATTAGCAATAAGCGAACTCATCATAGCAGGTCGTGTATCTCCTGCACCTTGTAAAACACCACCGTAAACCATGGGATAAAACAACGAAGAATACACCACAATAGACAATACGCAGATATCTAATACCGATGGTTACTACTTCTGGCGCACTTCTAAATAAGGCAAAGATAGGCTCTGGAAAAAGAATATAAGGAATAATAAATAAAACCATATTCAAATAAGCCATTTGTACTCCAGCTTTAATAATGGGATCTAATGCATCGGCTTTCTTTTCACCCAATTTATGACCCGTTAAAATAGACATAGATACGGATAGGCCTGATAGTGCTATAAATGTATAATGAAAAAGTTGTCCGCCAATACCAAATGCAGCCGTTGCGCTGTTACCACCAACAGTTGTTACGATGCGGTACATGAGGAGTCCTGTAATGGGGCGAGCAATGCCTTGTATGCTAGCCCAGCCTCCGATTTTGAACATGCGCAAAAAGTGATCCTTAGTGAGTGTAAGATGATTGATACAGTTGCTTAACCTTCCATCATAAACTCTTTTAAGTACAAAGTAGGCCATTATGACCATGGCTATGGTTCTTGAGAGTACAGTCGCATATGCAGCACCTGGAATCCCCAAACCCAATGAAAAAATAAAAATAGGGTCAAGAATCATATTAATGATGTTTGCACTACCAAAGATGTAAAGACCTGTTTTTGTATCGCCATGGGCCCTTAAAATGGTTTGAAAAGCAACGTTAAAGAAGGGTACCGGTAGAGTTGCAAGAACTATCATAGTGTATGGTGTTGCCAAAGCTGTAGTATGGTCTGAACTATTGAATAAAGTCTTAATTAGCGTACTTGCATTAGGCGCAAAGATAAGACTTAGAACAGAACTGAGCAAAAGTGTAACGATGAGTATTTCACCTGTAGATTTCTGAATAGCCTCATGATCATTCTGTCCATAACTGCGTGCAAGCAATGCCATGGCACCTGCAGAAACAAAAACATTGAGGGTAAAGACTGTAAAAAATAAATTGTTACCTAAAATGACAGCAGCTACAGACTCCGTACCAAGCCACGAAACAAACATCATGTCGACTGTGCCTTGTAAGGTTTGGAATATGACACTTAGCATAATGGGTAGGCTAAGGTTATGATTTGTTTATAATTATTCATAGAAAAGTCCCTTTTTATTGTTTATTTTTAAAAGTGTTTTAGTTAGCTTTTAATTAATTATACATAAGCAAATAAGAAAATGTTTCAGTTTTGGATAACAGAAAGGCTCTAATTAAGTGATATAAGTGTGTTCAGACTCATTTTAAGTTGTTGTAATATAATTAGGTTTTGAGAGACATTGTTTTTTGAAGTCATTACGTTTTAATAATATCCGCTTACTATAAAGAATATAAGGTATAAATCTCTTATAAAAGTAAAATGATTGTGTATGAGTAGGAAGGCGGGTTAATAAAGATGAAAAGTTTATTGTCTTAAGTCATATTGGAGCAGAAGCAATGTCGCAGATGTCGAAGAATCTCCTGATGAAATGAAAGAAGGAATGGAAAAGTGGTTCTCTTGGAAAGAAAAATATGAAGACCATGTGGTTGATATGGGGGCACCTTTATTTGGTGGTGTAAAGTTATTAGCCGATGGTTCCACAGAAAAAAGTAATAAAGAAGTTGCAGGCTATATGATGATACAAGCAGATGACTTAGATGCTGCTATTGAATTATTAAAAGATAGTCCACTTATGGAAATGGCTAAAGTTTGCGATATTGAGATACATGAAGCCCATAGTATGAAATAAAAATGATTAAGAGCTCATTAAAAGGGGCTCTTTTTTTATGTATAATGAGATTGGACACAAAAAAGCAATAAACATCACACCCATTGGAGGTAACAATGACAGACCCTATAAAAAACGAGCTCGGACAAATTATTCCTCTTCATTATCATTTTCAAATGCTTTCAGACAAAAGTCGTATGCATGCTTTTAAAGAAGCCATTGCAGATACAGTTAGACCATCGGATCAGGTTGTGGATTTAGGGTGTGGTACTGGTATTATGTCTTTTTTGGCTGCCAAACAAGGTGCCAGTGTTTCGAGCGTGGAAATGAACCCTGATATGGCAACTTATGCACGTGGTTTAATAGAGCAAAATGGAGTAAGCAATTGTGTTAAAGTTCATATTGCTGATGCAATGGATTGGCAACCTTCTAATAAAGTAGACGTAGTTATATGTGAGATGCTTCACAGTGCTCTTTTGCGCGAAAACAAGTTGAGGTTATTACACGTTTCGAGACGAATACGAGAAACATTACTCTAATAAGCCATTTTTATTCCGAGTGCAACTTTATTAGCAGTAGAAGCTGTATGGCAGTCCTTTGATTTTGAGGGATATTTTGCACCGGTCCCACTTTTCAAGATCCTTATAAAGCGGTTGATAATTTTAAAGCCTATAGTGATCCTCTTGTTTATAAGGTCATACAATATGAAAATGCAAGCTTAGATCCTGTTGTTGGAGATGTATCCTTTGTTGCAAAGACCAATGGCACACTTAATGCTTTACGGTTTATAACTAAAAAATGTTTTATCCATGAACTCAGAAAGTGGAAAAACAAGAGATTGGCATAATCAATATTTAGTTCTTCCTTTAAAGGAAGAAGTCCATGTAATGGCTGGCGAAAGTGTGACTATTAAGTTTGCTTATGAGTTGGGAGATTCGATTGAGAACCTGATGGAATCAATGTCTGTTAAGGTCAAATTAGACTAAATAGTAAAGACAACAAAGATTGAAGGAATGATTACTTATAATTCTTTCAGTCTTTTTTTGAATTGATAGATAAGGGACAAGTAAAAGTGTTAAAATAGGAAAGATATTAAGAGATTTATTCTGTAAAGGAGTATTAAAATATGAAGTATGACATTCTTGTTTTCGATGCAGATGAAACACTGTTTGATTTTAAGAAGGCCGAACGAATAGCATTAGAGAAGACGCTTATTCATATGGGTATTAGATATAATGAGCTCTTTCACTTGCCTTTATATAAAGAAATTAACACGGAAATATGGAAAGAGTTAGAGCAAGGAACGAATCACCCAAAAAAATTAAAAATTGAGCGTTTTAAGCGGTATGCAAAGGTCCTTGAAGTAGAATTTGATTCAAGTGAGTTCGCCAAAAACTACATGACTTTTTTTAGCTGAAGGTTCATATTTATTTGAAGGTGCCATAGAACTTATAAAAACACTTTCCAAAACCCATGAACTAATTATGATTACTAACGGTTTAAAGTCTGTACAAGAGAATCGAATAAAAAAATCAGTGATAGCTCCTTATTTTAAGTCGATTATCGTATCTGAAGAAGTAGGAGTAGCAAAACCAGACATAGGTATATTCCATACAACATTTGAGGAATATGTTGACCTTAAGAAAGAGCGCGTATTGATTATTGGTGACAGTTTAACATCTGATATACAGGGTGGAATAAACTTTGGTATTGATACATGTTGGTATAATCCTCATTTAAAAGAGAACAAAAGCACAATACAACCAACATTTAGTGTTCAAACTCTAGATGAGCTCTATACCATTGTGTAATAGCAAAGGATGACTTAAATTGTAAACCTATTAAGACTGTGATAGGATATAAGCCGAAATGATTTCCTATTTTAAGAAGAATCAGACTCAAATGGAGGTATTAATAATGGATTTACCAAATTGTCCGAAATGTAATTCGGAATACACATATGAAGACGGAAATTTACTTGTATGTCCTGAATGTGCTCATGAATGGACCCTACAAGAACAAGCTGAAAGTGAAGAAGCAATGATCATCAAAGATGTTAATGGAAATGTATTAACAGATGGTGACAGCGTGACTGTGATTAAAGATTTAAAAGTTAAAGGTAGTTCATCAGTCGTTAAGATAGGGACTAAAGTTAAAAACATAAGACTTGTATATGATAGTGACCATGATATCGATTGTAAAATAGACGGTTTTGGAGCTATGAGTTTAAAGTCGAAGTTTGTAAAAAAGGTTTAAAATAGTATTTGAGGGTAGTAGACAAAAGAGTCTACTACTTTTCTTTATATAAGATGATCGTTCTGGGAGGATTGTCATGGATTTGATATTGCGTAACGCAAAACTAAGAACTGGTGAAACTGTTGATATAGGTATTGAAAAAGGTTTAATAGAAGCAATGGATAAGTCCTTAGACTTAAAAGCTAAGACAGAGATCGATGTTTCAGGGAAATTGGTATCAAGTGCTTTTATAGACCCACATATTCATTTAGATAAGGTGAACATATTAGATGTTGTTCGACCAAACAAAAGTGGAACTCTTAAAGAAGCTATCGAAATAATTTGGGAAAAGAAACAAAGCTACACTGTAGAAGATGTTGTAGAACGCGCATCGGAAGTGGTCGAAAAAGCGATTCAAAATGGGACACTTTTTATGCGAACCCATGTAGATATTGATACAGTTGGTGGTCTCAAACCATTAGAAGGTGTGCTGGCTCTTAAAGAAAAATATAAACATGTAATAGACTTACAAATTGTTGCTTTTCCACAAGAAGGTATTATACAAGACCCAGGGTGTGAGGAACTCATGTGGAAAGCCATGGAGATGGGGGCAGATGTTGTTGGGGGTATGCCCGCCAATGAAAAAAACTCCAAGAGATAGTAAACGACATGTAGAGATCTGTTTCGAAATCGCACAAGCATACGATGCAGACATAGATATGCATGTAGATGAAAGTGACGACCCCTTTTATCGTACCTTAGAAATGCTTGCTGATGAGACTGTTAAAACAATTGGCATGGTCGTGTTACTGCCGGACATACATGTGCTTTAGCAGCTTATGACCAACACTACGCAGATTATGTTATGGATAAAGTAAAAGAAGCAGGCATGTTCATGATTACAAATCCTGTTACCAATTTAATGCTTCAAGGAAGACTTGACCAGCAACCTATTAGAAGGGGGATAACACGTGTAAAAGAACTATTAAAACGTGGGATTACCATGAGTTTTGGACAAGATTGTGTACGCGATACTTTTTATCCTTTTGGAAGTGCAGACATGCTTCAAGTAGCTTTAATAACCGCACATGCTGCACAAATGAGTATGCCTTTTGAAAGACAAAAAATATTTAGTATGATAACAAGTGATGCAGCAAAAATTATGAGACTTAGTCAATATGGATTAGAAATAGGTGCAAAAGCTGACTTAGTAGTACTTAATGCAAAAAACATTGATGAAGCAATTGGTCTACAACCCAATCGTAGTTTTGTAATAAAGAATGGTAATGTTATATACCGCTCAAATGTAGAACATACTATAAATTATTAAGGAATATTCAGTTTAAAAATGTGAACCGATACAGGTTTGCATTTTTTTTATTTCAAAAATGAAGTCAGGTGATATACTGATTTCTAATAGTTGGGAATGGATATAACTGTGTTGGTTAGGAGTTCTTATGTTACGGATATTCGATGACTATAAAGGTTTGCCTAGAGAAATGTATGTTTTATTTACAGCCAATGTTATTTAACCGTTTTGGTGATTTTGTAAGCCCATTATTAGCTTTATATTTAACTCAAAAGTTGGGGATGGATGCAACCAAGTCCAGTTTCATCGTGACACTTGCTTTGTTAAGTCGTATGCCAGGTTCTCTACTAGGTGGAAAACTTGCTGATCATTATGGCAGGAGAAGAACTTATTTGGTTACCCAATTTATAGCAGGATTACTGCTACTACCTTGTGCTTTTAAAATAAGTGATTATACAATTATAGCCTTGCTTATAGCATCTACATTTTTTAATGGAGCTGTTAGACCATCACTTGATGCCTTAGCAATTGATCTGTTACCAGCGGATAAACGTAAGCTAGGAATTTCGTTAATGTATTTAGGAATCAATTTAGGCGTTGCCATTGGTCCTGCCTTAGCAGGTTTACTATTTAAAGTGAATTTACCCTTGTTTTTCATAGTTGATGTCTTAACATCAGTCATAGCTGTTGGCTTGGTATTTGCGTTCATAAAAGAAAGCTATATTCAAAATATGATTCAAAATGATACAAAAGCAAGTGATACAAAACCTCATTTGAGTACATGGCATGTCTTAAGTCAAAATAGAAAATTGTTATCTTTTATCCTTATATGCTCAGGTTTTTCGTTCATATACGTCCAAACAAAGTTTCATTACCTCTACTCTTTGGACATGCCTTTGGTAATAATGGGTCCGCTCTCTTAGGAACCATGTTTAGCGTTAACGCTATAACCGTACTGGCGTCTACATCCTTTATTACGTATAAGACAAAGAAAAATGCAACTTATATGAATGTTGTAATGGGGGGTGGATTTTACGCGGTAGGGTTTGGTATGTATGCTTTTGTTTCGGGCTATTGGATGTATATTGTTGCAACTTTGATTTGGACCTTTGGCGAGATTTTAATGGCTACAAATATTAAAGCCTATATTGCAGACCGAACACCTGTAGAATTTAGAGGAAGAATAAGTGCTTTGTATTTACTGCTAAAAGCTGGAATGAACTCTTTAGGAGTACTTGCGAGCGGTTGGTTAATTCCTAAAGTGGGATATACGCAAATATGGCTTTATATATTAGGAGCATCTATAATATTGAGTGCGGCACTTTTTATTGATAATAAATCGCGTAAATCCTTAAAACAGGTTAAAGCAGTTAATGAATAAAAGTATGATAAAAGCGCTCAGAATGATATTCTGAGGCGCCATTTTTATGTTTATTCTTCTATTTCGTCACTTATTTCAATGTCAGAAATAACATCTTCCGTAAGGGTTTCTTGATCCCACTCCATGGACGATATCTCGTTTTTCAAATCTAGCATACGCGAATCTAAAATCGAAATCATATCAGCACATCTTTTAAGCTCATCAGTAATGTTTTTAGGAGCTTTGTTTCGGTATTTGTAGTAAATTTTATGTTCTAGACTTGCCCAAAAGTCCATAGAAACTGTTCGGATTTGTATTTCAAGCCGTGTTGGTACAACACCACTGCTCAAGTAAACAGGGATTTCAATATGTACATGTAAACTTTTTGTAACCATTTGGTTTAGGGCTTTTAATGTAATCTTTTAAGAGAACAATACGAATGTCATTTTGACGTTCGAGTAAATCTACAACCCTATAAATATCTTCTGTAAAAGCACAAATGATGCGAATACCACCAATATCGAATATATGCTTACGTGCATTTTCAATGGTAGGTTCATGACCAATGCGTATTAATTTTTCAATAATACTATTGGGTTTTTTAACACGGTAGCGGATATGTTCAATGGGATTATAATCATGAATATTTCTAAACTCTTCATCAAGAATCTGCAATTTTGTTTTAACTTCTTCAACTGCAAATTTGTGAACAAGAAGAAGATCGCGCCATGGTTTCATTTCTTCAGTCATTAGAGCTTCGTACATTGAATCCTCCTCAAATTTTGCTTGAACTTATACCACATAAAACAATCATGTTTACGTTTTAATACAAGCCTTATAATTATCTTATCGATTTAACATAATTTTTACAATAGCTAGTCCATACTTTTATTGATATTTAATAAAAAAGGATACTGTTTGCGCATCTTATACAAGGGAAATAGGTTTTTTTCTGTGATATAATTAGTGAGATAATTCAAGGACTGTAAAGGGGTTAATAGTGACCGGATTGAGTCCTGATATAGAGAGGTATTAGTATGGCGTTTTCTTTAGCAGTCATTATTATTTTGGGATTAATATTTAATTGGATATTTGAAAAAATGAAGCTTCCTGGTCTTTTTGGGGATGCTTATTTTAGGTGTCATCATCGGGCCCTATGGCCTTAACTGGTTGTTTACAGATTTTCTGCTGACCGAAGATGTCATTAAGTTGTCTTCTGATTTTCGTAAAATAGCGTTGATAGTCATTTTTATTAAGAGCAGGATTTGGCATTAAAAAAGAGACTTTAGAAAAAGTAGGTATTCCCGCACTGAAATTGAGCTGCATACCAGGCGTAATGGAAGGGTTTGCAGTGACTGGTTTAGGGATGTACTTTTTTAGACTTACCTTTTATAGAAGCAGGTATGTTAGGTTTTATAATAGCTGCTGTTTCACCCGCTGTGGTGGTGCCGTCAATGCTTAGTTTAGTAGAACGTGGGAAGGGTAAAGTTAAAGGCATACCTACTATGATATTAGCTGGGGCATCAATAGATGATGTTATTGCTATTACCATATTTTCGACCTTTTTTGGGTATGTATGGTGGTAAGCAAATAAACATTGGACGTCAACTATTGAATATACCTATATCCATTATCTTGGGTACCTTGATTGGTGCAGTCATTGGTTTAGGACTATCATGGCTTTTTAAAAAGTATTCATTCAGAGATACTAAAAAGATACTCATTATACTGAGTATTGCAATTCTTTATACAAAATTTGAAGAAGTAATAGAACCCTATGTTCATATTGCCAGTTTATTAGGTGTTATGACCATTGGATTTATAATTCTAGAATATTATCCTAAAGTGGCTAAAAGGTTGTCTGAAAACTTAATAAGATTTGGGTTTTTGCAGAAATCTTATTGTTCGTATTGGTCGGAGCACAAGTAAATATTTATGTAGCTTTTGATATGGGACTCATCGGAATTGTTATTATTGCTGGTGGTTTACTAGCTAGGAGCCTAGGGGTTTGGATCAGTTTGATTGGTTCAGAACTGAACCCAAAAGAACGTCTCTTTTGTGTTGTTGCATACACACCTAAAGCAACAGTTCAGGCCGCTATTGGAGCAGTTCCTTTAGCTGCCGGCGTGGTTTCGGGTGATCTCATACTTGCCATGGCCGTACTCGCTATAATGGTGACAGCACCATTAGGAGCCATAGGTATTAACCACAGGTGAAAGTGGCTTATGTAAAAGTGAACGTTGTAATTGAGAAATGTGATTATTTAACAGAGTGGGTAAATGAATAATGATATAAAAAGGAGTTTATATGAAAGCATTTGTATCATGTAATCGAGATCATTATATACAAAAAGGAGCACGGCATAATATGGCAATCGTTGTTGATGGTATTATAGGTGCTGGTAAAACTACAGTCGCACATTACTTAAGTCAGGTCTTAAATATACCTATATACGAAGAAATGATGGACGATGGAGAGCAAACCCTTGTTCAACGTATGCTGGACAGATTCTATGGTGATCCCAACAGGTGGAGTGCCATTACACAAGTTATGTTCTTGAATAATCGTTTTAAAGATATCCGCCATGCAGAATCATTGAACAAACCTTCAATATTTGATAGAACCATTTATGGAGATGAAATATTTGCCCGTAATTTGCTTGTGAGAGGACAAATGGAAGAGGATGAGTTCTTAGTATACCAGAGTATACTTCAAGGCATGTTGACGCAAATTCAGCCTCCTGAGCTACTCATTTACATTGATGTGACTGTAGATACAGCTATGGAGCGTATTCGAATAAGAGATCGTTCAACAGAAGCGGACATGATTCCGCGGGATTATATGGAAGATTTACGTAAAAACTATGAATTATGGTTTGAAGAATATGATCTATCACCTAAAATACGGTTGGATCTAAATAGTCATGGTATCGATGAGAATTTAAATTTAACAGAAGAAATGAAGCAACATATACTAACTGCTATAAGCCCCTATTTATTAGGGGCTTAGCTTAAAGCTTAGAGCTTATAGCCTAAAGCTAAGAGCGGAAAGCTAAAAACAAAATATTATAAAAAAT
>LQAI01000248.1_pt1 | contig 10410 bp, 12 predicted proteins | sample 1535821 | NCBI WGS metagenome assembly LQAI01 (sample SAMN04331586, study PRJNA305678) | bioreactor metagenome | isolation source: bioreactor_5 inoculated with Wadden Sea sediment 1st replicate of a... | place: Germany:Bremen | reverse complement strand
CAAAGTCAGCATAAATGACTTTGGTCTTTGTTTTTGAATATTTTAAAGAATTTTGATCTACGTTATTGAAGTTGCTTATCACTTTGTACCGAAAGACTGACTACTTCTTTTCCGTCAATGACAAGAATAAATCCACTTCTTTCTCAATTAAATTAAGAGAACCTCTCCAGAAATCGATTGATGTAATATCAATTCCTACGAGTTGTGTTACTTCAGCTGCTTTCATTTTCCCTGTTGCCTGAAGAAGTTTCTTATACTTTGGTATAAATGCTTGACCTTCTTGCTCATAGATTGCATATAGGCCCTTTGCAAAAAGAAGTCCGAATGCATATGGGAAGTTATAGAAACTTAAGTCACCTGAATAGTAATGTGGTTTACAAGCCCACATGTAAGGGTGCAAATAAGAGTGGTCCAGTCCTTTACCATAGGCTTCTTTCTGCGCATTAATCATTGTTTCCTTAAGATTGTCTACTGTTAAAGGGTAATCCTTACGTTTGTCTAATACTTGGCTCTCAAATAGAAAACGACTGTAAATGTCTGTAATAACTTGACCTGCATTTTGTAGAACCTGTTCTAAGATACCAATGGCCTCATCGGCTTCTGCTTTTTCTAACAATGCTTGTGTAACTATAGTTTCGCAAAATATAGATGCTGTTTCAGCAAGAGGCATTGGGTAGTGAATGTTCCAAATAGATTCTTCTGTTAATAAAGATCCGTGGTAAGCATGGCCAAGCTCGTGAGCTAGTGTCGATACACCATCAAAAGAACCCGTAAAATTGGTTAAAACACGACTTTCTTTTAATGTATGACTATATGCACAAAATGCACCCCCAACTTTACCTTCTCTAGGATCTACATCAATCCATCTGTTTTAAAAGCATGGTCTGTGAAATCAGCCAACTCATCGCTAAAGGATCTAAATTTATCAACGATTAATGTATGTGCTTCTTCTAATGTATATTGACTGTTACTTTCGCCAACGGGAGCAAATAGCTCATAAAAAGGGAGTCCTTCGGTATGTCCTAAAAGTTCACCTTTTTGAAAAAGTACTTTTCTAAAACAGGTAGTTTTTCTTTCATTGCACTTAACATGGCATCTAATACTTGTGGCGACATACGCGACTTAATAAGCGCCTCGTCTAGAGCAGAAACGTAGCCTCTTAGTTCGCCAAGTGTATTAACTTCACCTTTAATAGCATTTAATGCAGCTGCTGAGGATTCTTCTATTTGTGGATATGCTTTTAGTTCTGCATCATAGGCTTTTTTTCTTACATCTGCATCGGGGTTAGAAGCCAAAGTACGAACGTGGGCTAGTGGGAGTTCTTTAATTTGGCCATTTTTCTTCAATTGGAATCATTAATGACGAGGAAATCTTATTCTGTAAATTACTCCAAGCACTTGATCCAGTAGATTTAAGCTTGGAGATTATGAGTTCTTCTTGCTCGCTCAATAGATACTGACTATCTTCTTTTAATTCGCCCAGTACAAATAGATGTTCTTCAATTAACTCAGATTTAGAAACTAAATCTGATAAGTTATCTATATCTTTTAAAAAGTACTGGAACCTTACCATTGGTTTAGTCAATTTAGTCATCATGTTTTCTAGTTGGTCCATGTATTAATTGCTTTTCGTTACTTGTATCAGCTGTGAACGTGAGTTCAACAAAATGCAGTAGACGATCTTGCAAGAAATAAATGTCAGTTAGTGCATTAATATATGCTTCATACTTTGAACTAGATGTCACCTAGTTCGATAGACTCCAACCCATCAAGCTTATTTTCTAATAATTCAAAGTCTTGATGGAAAAGTTCTGAATCAAAAGAAGGATATAAGGGTTCTAAATTCCATGTGCGGTTCATATGTAACCTCCGTGTATGTATTATTTTTATTGTAGATTATCTGATATCTAAATTGTATCAAAAAGAAACACCTTAATATGTTACAAGGATTCAACATTTTTTTACACAAACAAAAAAGCGCTATAAGCGCTTTTGGCTTTTATGAATATTTCTTCAAGTCATTTTTTTAAAGCATATTTATACTCGTACATCCGCTCATCGGCTAGTTTTACTAATAAATCAAAGGAATTAGAGTCCGACGGGAAGTGGGAGAGCCCATAACTGAATGAAACGAAGAGTTCTCCAAGATCAGTTTTTAATGGGTGATCTTCAAAGTAAGTGATAATGGCTTGAAGTTTTCCAAGTGTGCTATCCGGAGTAGCGTGGAAGAATACAGCAATAAACTCGTCGCCACCATATCTGGCAAATAGATCTGAACTACGTATTTCTTGTTTAAAGCCCTCAGCAAAATGCTGAATTGCCTTGTCTCCAACTTGGTGTCCATAGGTGTCATTTATACTTTTGAGACCATTAAGGTCGAGTATTAAGAGGGTAAACTCTTCATGGTATCTTGCAGCTTTTTTATAAAATTCCTCAAATATCTCTTCAAAGTAACTTCGATTGTAGGTGTTGGTTAATTTGTCGAAACGAGACAAATAAACAGTTCTCTCTAATAATAAATGATTTTTAATTGCAATAGCTGTTTGAGCTGTAAAGTATTTCATGGTTAAAATATCATAGTCAGTAAATGCATTCGCAAAAGTACTATCTATATTGATCATGCCATATAATTCACCGTCAATTAAAAATTGGAGAACTTAAAAGTGGTCTTAAGTTCAAATGCCAAAATCTCTTCCATAGATTCAAATGTATCGTCATCTAAATGTGCTTGATCAAAGGACTGTATGTCTCTAATAATAATAGGGTCTGAGATATGACCATCAGTTTCAACATAAAGAAATGTGTCCTTTAAATTTAAGTGTACATCCCGCAATATGTCTTTGTAACCTATTAAGGATTTAAATTCTAATTTGTTATCCGCTGTTAGTATCATTAGACTTCCATGTGTTGCTTCTTCAACCACATCAATCGCTTTTTCTAAAATAAGATCAAATAAAGTCTCTGTGTCTTGAATGTTAATAATAGAATTACTTAGTTCGAGCATAACTTCGCGGGTATGATTGGCATGTTTTAAATCGCTTACTGTCTGTACTTGATCTATAGAGCATTGTTGACACTGTCTTACAACAGATTTAACTGTTTTCTCAAGGGTTTTAACATGTTGCGGATTTGGGTCTGCAAAGAGTGTTGTAACTGGTATGCGCGCAGAATCAGTCTGTCGATCTTGTATAATCTTCTTGATACGGTCAAACTTTCGTTAAGTCTCCTTAATACAACCAGTCTTATTATAACCATGACAATTAATGTGGAAATAATCTGCCACATTAGAAGATTGGATTCAAAAATAAATAAGGGCAAGACAATCCCTATTGTTAGTACAAGGGTTATAATACCCCACTTGTTAAGAGATAACTTCTATCCACTTTCATAAAATAAACCTTTCAATAGAATTTAATACCATTGTTAATAAATATGTACCCCCATTGGTAGTTATAGAATCAGAGAAGTCAATGTTAAGAAAAATGTGTGTGGGGTAGAAGAATAGTAACTATAGTAAAGGATTGGTGATTCTGTGAAAACAACTCCAGATATGAACTCTCTATTTGTACTTTTTGGAGGGACTGGTGATTTAGCCTTTAAGAAGCTTATGCCCGCCTTTTACAATTTAATACATGAACATATGATTCCGCAAAAATTTGCTATTGTATCAATTGGACGTAGAAAACTTTCTCACAGAGAGTATCGAATAATGGCTAGAGAAGCTATTGAGAAACATGCTCGTTTTCCGTTTGATGATTGGAGGTGGCGAGAGTTTGCAGATCATATTTACTATTATCAGATGAACTTTAATAACACAGATGATTATGCAGGTTTGGAATCGTATTTAAGTGAGTTAGATGAACAATACGAAACTGCCGGCAATAAACTCTTTTATTTAGCAACAGCTCCTGATTATTTCAAAATTATTGTGAATGCTTTAAAACCATGGGTCTGTATGAAATGTAGTAGTTCTTGGAATCGTGTATTAATAGAAAAGCCTTTTGGGCATGATTTAATAAGTGCACAAGATTTTAATGCATCGATACAAGAAGTGTTTAATGAAAATGATATTTTTAGAATTGATCATTACTTAGGTAAAGAAATGATTCAAAACATTATGGTTTTACGTTTTGCCAATGAAATATTTGAGCCTATATGGAATAAGGAGCATATTGATCATATACAAATTACAGTGGCTGAAAAAATGGGCGTTGGTTCACGTGGACGTTATTACGAGAAATCAGGTGCCTTAAGAGATATGGTTCAAAATCATATTTTGCAAATTTTAGCCTTAATTGCAATGGACAAGCCAGAACACTATAATACAGAAGCTATTAGAAATGCTAAGGTAAATATTTTTAAGCATTTACAAACATACTCTGATGATACTTTAAAAGACTTATTGGTATTTGGTCAGTATTTAGCCCATCGACCAGAAGACAATGACTATATTAAAGAGCCTCATGTTGATTCAGAATCGGATACTGAAACTTTTGTTGCAATGAAAGTATGTATCGAAAGTGACCGATGGAAAGGCGTTCCCTTCTATATTCGTACAGGTAAAAGTCTTAAGAAAAAAACTGCGAAAGTGATCGTTCGTTTTAAAGAACAAGCTTCTGCTTTTCGTGAGGGCTTAGAACCAAATACATTGGTTATTAGAATTCAACCACATGAGGGTATTGATTTACGTTTTAATATGAAAACACCAGGTGCTGTTCATGAAATAAAACCAGCACATATGGATTTCTGTCAGAACTGTGAACATGGGAATCAATCACCTGAAGCCTACGAGAAACTCATATTTGATGCCTTAAGTGGAGATTCAACACTCTTCACTAGGTGGGACGAAGTTGAAGCAGCATGGCGATTTATAGACCGCATAACCAAATCATGTGTTAATAAAAAAGAACTTACCTACGATTATATTACAGGTTCTTGGGGTCCTGCTGAATCGGATAAGATGATTGAAAAAGACCAGCGCAAGTGGCTCGATTTATAGGGAGGTTAATGATGAAAATATATGATATATCGATGAAAATTCATGAAAACATGATGGTCTATAAAAATAAGCCAGACAAACGACCACTCATTTGGGTTGCTCACGATTTCACAGATAGCTCGGCTTATGAATCTAGAATAGACATTGATCTACATACAGGCACACATATAGACGCACCCTTGCATATGGTAAAAGACGGTGCAACAGTAGATACCATTGATTTAGAGAAACTTGTAAGTCATTGTCAAGTTATCGACCTGACCCATGTTAAGGACTGTATCAGAAAAGAAGATTTGGAGAACTTAATACTTAAAGAAGATTATTTTATATTGTTTAAAACTCAAAATTCCATGAGTGATTCTTTTGATCCAGAATTTATCTACTTGGAAAAATGTGCTGCTGATTATTTGCGTAAAAAGAAGATAAAAGGGGTGGGGATAGATTCTTTAGGTATAGAAAGAAGCCAAGAAGGAAACATGAAACCCATAAAATAACTTTTGAAGCGGGTATTTTGATACTTGAAGGACTACGCTTAAAAGACAATAGAACCAAGAGATTACATTTTACACGCACTCCCTATTCATATTGACCATGTAGAAGCATCTCCTGTCAGAGCTGTATTAATTGAAAAGAAGATTTTGTAGTATTTAACACGAATTATTTGTGGAAACGTCAATAAATGTTCAAACCATTTGGAATTACTTAGCTATAAAATTTTATTGCTGTACTTGGTTAGTACAGTGATAAAACTTTATAGCTAGGTAAACCGAAGAGTTTAGAAGATTAATGATGTTTATCATGAATAATTCGGGTTTCATAAAGTGTTAAATTCTATGTTTTGGATCTCAATGGTTAATTGAAAAACTTAAAGTTATATAGATCAACTTCAATGATGCCATCGTATTTGCTAATAATATTCTTCATAATAACAAGACCTTTACCATGGTCTTGTTTTTTGTTAACTTTTGTTGTGTAACCATCCGTAAAAAGTAAGTCTAAATTTAAGTTGTGTCCTTCTTTTATGGTATTCGTAATAATAAATTGATAATCAAGGGGATCACAATCTAGTGCAATGTTTAGGATACGGTCATCTGTATCTTGAATGCAATCTAAGGCCTCTATAGCGTTATCTATGGCATTAGAAAATAATGAAATAAGGTCAAGTGTTTTCATTTGATTTAAATGAAGTAAACAATGACTCGTAAAGTGTATGTTAATGTTGCGTTTACGTGCTTCTTCAAACTTGGCATAAAAGAGTATATCTAGCTCTTTAACACCTGTGTCAATTTCTATTAAAGATTGATCTAGTTTTTCAGAATAGTTTTGTGTATATGTTTTTAAAGCTTGAATGTCTTCTTGCTGTGCGAGTTCAGTCATAACTAATAAGTGGTTTTTTAAGTCGTGACGATGCTTTCTAAAAAGTTCTATTTCAGAGTCAATAAACCTAAATTTTTCATGTTCGATATGTAGATTATGCAGTTCAGTTTGGTAGAGGTATATATATTTAAATAAGAGCACTAAAAAGCAGTTGTAAACTATAAATGCAATTAATAAAATAATTTTATGTCGCGCAGATTCTAAAGGAAAAATAATGCTTAATGCAGCAATAACAAGGACTTCGAAAATGAGAAATGCCAATAAACCGTAGATTATTTTATGTGCTTTCTTGTTGGGTAACATATTGGCCTCCTTTTCTATAGAACTTAAATATGTATTAGTAATGGATTCGATAATGACAGCTTATTTCCTTTAAATAGATATTAGAGTGTATTTTGGTGCGGTCAACATGCACTTTTACGCTGTTTGACTGTTTATTAAATGCAGTTGCAGTACAATAAAAGTGTAAAGGAGGGATCTTATGACAGGGTTTGAGTTTTCATACACACTCATGTGGACGATTCTTGCTATTGTTTTTACAATTGCTGAAGGAATGACCATGGGTTTAACGACCATATGGTTCGCATTTGGAGCACTAGCAGCTTTAATTGCTGCGGCCTTAAAACTTAACATTGTTATACAAGTAATTGTGTTTTTTACTTGTTTCTGTTTTAACATTAGTTTACACACGACCTATAGCAACAAAAGTATTAAAAATAGGTTCGACCAAAACCAATGTAAGCAGCTTAATAGGTGAAAAAGGCGTTGTAACAAAAGCGATTGAAGCATTTAACACAGGCCAAGTTAAAGTAAAGGGCCAAATATGGACGGCTAAAGGCGAGACATTAGAGACAGCAATAGCCGTTGGAGAAGAAATAATAGTAACACATATTGAAGGGGTTAAACTCATTGTAAAGCATTATGATGGAATAGAGCTTAAAGGAGGAAATGAATAATGGGTTTGGAATTAATTTTAGGTAGTTTTATTAGTTTTAATGATAATAATACTTGCTATAACAAGTATTAAAATTGTACCACAAGCAAATGCATTTGTTGTAGAAAGACTAGGTGCTTACCAAGATACTTGGGAGGTTGGTCTACATTTTAAAATTCCATTAATAGATCGTATAGCTGGGAAAGTGTCTTTAAAAGAAAGAGTTGTAGATTTTCAACCTCAACCTGTAATTACAAAAGACAATGTAACTATGTCTATTGATACGGTAGTTTATTACCAAATAACAGATCCTAAGTTATACACATATGGTGTTGCGCGACCAATCGTTGCTATAGAGAACTTAACAGCAACAACATTACGTAATATTATTGGTCAACTAGAACTCGACGAATCCTTAACATCTCGTGATCTAATTAATAATCAAATGCGAATTATTTTAGACGAAGCAACGGATCCGTGGGGGATTAAAGTAAATCGTGTAGAAGTTAAAAATATTATGCCACCTGCAGATATCCAAGAAGCTATGGAGAAGCAAATGCGAGCTGAACGTGAAAAGCGTTCTTCGATTCTGATAGCAGAAGGTGAAAAACAGTCTGCCATTTTACGATCTGAAGGTGAAAAACAATCAGCTATTCTTCAAGCTGAAGCGAAAAAGAATCTAATATTCGAATAGCAGAAGGTGAAGCAGAAGCTATTCTTACAGTACAAACGCGACTGCCAAAGGAATCGGAATGATTAAAGCTGCAGGTGCAGATCAAAGCGTACTGACACTTAAGAGTTTTGAAACCTTAGCAAAAGTAGCTGATGGAAAAGCAACAAAACTTATTATTCCTTCTCAAATACAAGACGTAGCTGGTATGGTAGCATCGGTAAAAGAAGTTATTAGTATGGATAAAGCTTAAGATTTCATTACGAATTACAAGTTACAATTACGAATGAGAAAACCTCAATCACTATTTATAAGTGATTGAGGTTTTAAGTTTTTGATTCTCAATTTTCAATTATCCATTCTTAATTGCCCTTAAAGATGGTCTGGAATATCAACCGTAATAGGTTTTGCTTCAATAGGGCTTGATAATATAAGTGATGTTTGTGTATTGCCCATTTTCTTAATTTCATCGATTAAATGTTCTAATTCGAGCATGTTTTCGACTAAAACCTTAATGGTCATACAGTCGCCACCTGTTACATGATGGCATTCAATGATCTCGTTTTTAGCACGTGCGTATTTAAGAAAACTGTTATATTTATCTGCAGCCATGGCAATATCAATAAAAGCGCAAATGTTCTTATTAAGTTTTGCAGCATTTACAATTGCCTTGTACCCTTTGATAATGTCACTTTCCTCAAGTTTTTTAACCCGTTCTGAAACCGCTGGAGCTGTTAGCCCAACTTGCTTACCTAGGTCTTTCATTGAAATTCGACCTTCGTGTTGTAGAATTTCGAGTATTTTGTAATCGGTACGATCCATGTGTTCCTCCTTTCGACTCATCCTGTTGTCCAAAGCTATCCAAAATGTATGGTATTCTCTCTCTATTACTTATCTAAGGACGAGAAACGATTCCCGTCTTATATTCATTAGTAATTCCATGAAACTTTTTCGTTTATTAAGTATTATTATAAAACACTTTTTTTATAATGTGTACTGATATTGCAGATATTGATAAAATTATTTTACAATTAACCGCAAATTCTTATTAAATTGCACACATAAAGCGTTAGGTTTTTACAAGGAGGATCAGCATGGGTAAGTTAAAGTTAACTGAAACGGTTCTAAGAGATGGTCATCAATCACTTATAGCAACACGAATGAAAACAGAAGAAATGATTCCAATTTTAGAAAAACTGGATCAAGTCGGCTATCATTCGTTAGAAATGTGGGGAGGAGCAACTTTTGACGCAGCCCTAAGATATTTAAGTGAAGATCCGTGGGAAAGATTAAGAACAGTTCGTAAAACAGTTAAGAATACAAAACTACAAATGCTTCTAAGAGGCCAAAACCTATTAGGATACAAGCACTATGCAGATGATATTGTTGAAGAGTTTGTTAAAAAGTCTATTCATAATGGAATTGATATTATCCGTATATTCGATGCACTTAACGATGTAAGAAACATTGAAAAAGCGTTGTTAACAACAAAAGCAGAAGGTGGGCACGCACAAGCAGCTATTAGTTATACCATTAGTCCAGTTCATGATATTCCTTACTATTTAAAGGTAGCTAGAGAGATGGAGCAAATTGGTGCAGATTCTATATGTATTAAAGATATGTCAGGAATCTTAACACCTTACAAAGCATTTGAATTAGTTACTAAATTGAAAGAAACAGTTGAAGTACCTATTCAACTGCATAGTCATTACACCAGTGGTATTGCATCAATGACGTATTTAAAGGCAATTGAGGCAGGGGTGGATATTGTAGACACAGCTATTTCGCCATTTGCTCTCGGTACATCACAACCAGCAACTGAACCAATGGTAGCTTCTTTACAAGACTCACCATATGATACAGGTTATGATTTAGGTTTATTGAACGATATTTCAGAACACTTTAAACCGATTCGAGAAGAATATATGGAAAAAGGTATCCTGAACCCTAAATTATTAGGTGTAGACATTAATACATTGGTTTATCAAGTGCCAGGCGGTATGTTAAGTAACCTTGTTTCTCAATTAGAAATGCAGAATGCTGGTGATAAGTTTGATGAAGTCCTAAAAGAGGTACCAAAAGTACGTGCAGACCTAGGGTATCCGCCACTTGTAACGCCATTAAGTCAAATGGTTGGAACACAAGCAGTACTCAATGTTGTACTGGGAGAACGTTATAAGATGGTACCTAAAGAAATTAAGGCCTATGTTAAAGGTGAGTATGGCAAGCCAGTAGTCGAAATTTCTGAAGAGATTCGTCAAAAGATAATAGGTAATGATGATGTGATTGTGTGTCGTCCAGCCGATCTTATCGAACCGCAACTTAAAGACACCCGTAATGAAATGAAAGAGTATTTAGAAAAAGAAGAAGATGTGTTATCTTATGCCTTGTTCCAAAATGTCGCAGTTGATTATTTTAAATTGCGAGAGGC
>LQAI01000247.1_pt1 | contig 10436 bp, 19 predicted proteins | sample 1535821 | NCBI WGS metagenome assembly LQAI01 (sample SAMN04331586, study PRJNA305678) | bioreactor metagenome | isolation source: bioreactor_5 inoculated with Wadden Sea sediment 1st replicate of a... | place: Germany:Bremen | reverse complement strand
CTTATTAACAGTAATAATCATGAAGGAGGCGTCCATTACTTTTACATCTGTGTATAATCAACAATGCCATGATGTGAGTCGACGAATTTGCAATCATGAGCTTGGCAGTGGCTACTATGATCACAGAGTAGATTTCTATAATCATTCAGAACACTGCAGTATTTTCCTGTTTGTTTTTTCTTAATTGATACATATTCAATTTTATAGTGACAAAATTTTGATTCTAGACTTCTAATCATATAGCCCACATCCTTTCATTTAACATTGATAATAAATAGATTTTATATATATTTAATAATATATAAATTACATTAATAAGCATAGAGGTTAAAACAAATACTATAAATACGATGTGAAAGTTATATTTAAATATATTAATTCGTGCGTAAAGTAAGGGTATCTTTAAAGAATAATATAATTATTTTAACTATCATAGGTAGAAGTATGGTAATGGTATGTGTGTTAGGTTAGAAGATTAGTAAAAATAGGATAAAGTCTTTAAGAACTGGTATTCTTAAAGACTTGGGTCAGGGCTTTTTACTCTATCCATTATACCTTTTGTAGTAGAGTATACTATTCGTAGGTCGGTTTTGCTCATTGTCTTCGCTGAATCTACTACGTAGTTCCTCCAGCGTGCAGCATCACTGTCTTTCATCATTATAATTCCCCATTTCTATATTTAAACGAATTTAAGTACCCTTGTTTTATATTTTTTTAGGATGGAGTAGGGATTGTCAAGGGGGGAGAGGTACAGGATTGGGTACATGCAGAAGGGGTTTAGAGGCAATAATTATAAATATTCATTTTATAGAAAATTTATACTGGAAGTTTATGGATATATAGTGTAATATTAAATATATATGGGTTTGTATGTGATAAGTATATAGAATATATAATTTAACACAAGATTATACTATTTAATAAATTATAAAATTATAGAAGATGCGGGGAAATTATGAAAAAGATATCAACAAAAGCATGGAAGCAACTATTTTACTGTGAAAAGAAATTCATTGGTGAAGATCTGAAATTTATAACCGATTACAAACCGACAAAGGATATAAATCCACACATTGGAGTAGTAACGCCTACTGGATACACCTACGAGTTAGGAATGGATATAAAAAAACGAGTTACTGACTATGAGAGAGATGAACTGAGTAAGTTCTTTAAATGGTTACATAATTCAAATGGTAAGGCTTTCGTTAATGAAAGGATGTATGATTATAATAGTAACTATTTTGTTATTAGAGGTAACGCTTTTTGGAAGAAAAAAGATAACGAAATGCATCTAAATATAAATGTTTTAGCGTATAAAAACTCCCCAAAGCCTAAGGTTGAAATTAAGAAATTTGATGCATATTCATCTAATGCACATGAGAACCATATAATTAAGAAGGAAGGCAAGTTTGAACCAGTTTTACTATTTTGTAAGAATGGTAAACTATCAACATTTTCTGACGATATCGTTGAATGTGATTGTATAGCAATGTTGGGATCAGAAAATAGTAAGGAAGATGAAATGAAGTATGAATGTAGCAATGAAGTCTACCAAGAATTTTTCAACTCTTATCCTAGTTCATATGATGTAAGATGGCAGAAATGTAATTTTGACGAAAGAGATCTTACTGATTGTAATGAAGAATATTTAAGATTACTATTAGATGATTTTGAAAAAATTGATGCATCGCCACGAAAATAAAGAAAAATTTGAGAATCTATATGTTTTTCCTGACATAAATAATATTAGTAATGTTTGCAGGCTTAGTGATAACATAACTAATAGTTTACTTGATAATAGTTTTAGGTTAAAAAAACACTTTATGTATTAACCAAGATGAAGATAGTCAAGATGTTGTAGTAGAATACTTTGATAAAGCATCAAAAATGACAATTATGCGAAAGAAAAACATAGTAGACTATATTATAGGTAATAGAGGAGTAGGAAAAACTACTTATATAAACTATTTACTTTCAACAAAAATGGAGGAGTTTAATAAGCGTAATGTTGTTCCTGTAAGAGTGACACTCCTAGATGGGAATGCGATTAACTATGATTTACGAGAGCTTGTACTGATTAAAGCATTTAGAATAATACTAGAATGCTATATTGTTCCTAACAAAACAAGTGATATAAGCAAGTATAACAGATCCCAATATTCATATGATGAGTTCATAGAGTTCCTAAGAAATTATAATGATGAAGATTACAATGACTTTATTATGCATGTTATAAGAAATTATCAGTCTAAACTCGATTTATACGAGGATACAGAACACAAAGAGCAAAAACGTTTAGGTTTTCTACTTTGTCAATTCATGATACATATGAAACATTCACTGCTGTTTATATTAGATGGTTTTGATGAAGCAACTTTGCCTTTAATGCAAGAAGATATATTAAAGAAATGGAATAGGTCACTTAATGATATATATAACAGCAGACAAACATATCCTAGAGGAGTATATCTAATAGTAAGTAGGGAAGATTCTTTGCAATCAATGAGGCAGCACTATAGTAGTGAAGGTGTAATTGGTAAGAATAGTTTACAATGGTTTGTAGAATCATCTAATCTAACAGAAGTTCTAAAAAATAAAATTGAAATTATGTATTATAAGTCAAAAGAAATACCACAGTTAAGCAAATGGAAAAAGGAGTATTTTGAGCAATGGTATAAAATCACTCAAACTACAGTTAATAGGTGTTTAGATTATCTTAACATGCCACTTGAATATTTAAACAAACTAGCTAAAAATGGTCATATGAGAGATATAATCGGTTTTTATTCATTAGCAATGTGGGAAACTGCATCACTAATTGAGGAAATGTATAAGGGGAAAAGTCTTAGTATTGCATTCGAAGAATTACTTAAAGGATATTCGAATGATCATGATGTGTTTGTTGAAGATATTGATAAGTTTATGGAACTAAGTTCTATAGAATACTAAGAATAAGTAATTTTAGTATTTGGAATGAGGGAGGAAATGTTAAGATTACAAAGAGTAAGAATAAGCTCTATAAACCATATAGTGGTCAAGGTGAAAACCAATATCCACTAATACCTGTTATTTGGGGTGATGTTCATACAAATATTAAGGAGGATCACTATAATAACTGTCTGCTGATTAAAATTAGAATATTGCAATTGGTAAAATACTATAAAGAAAATCACTTGAGTATTACTTTGAGGAAACAGTAAAATTACTAGAGGCAATGTTTAACTATCCAGTTAGTAGCATCAAAGTTTATTTACAGATATGTTATCAGAATAGATTGATAGATTATTGTTCAACAAGAAAAGGTATATTACCTCTATATTTGTCTCCTATAAAAATTACTAGTATTGGAGAGCTTGCAATAGATAAATTATTAATAAATATGCAGTACTATGAAGAGACAATCCAAAACAGTGTTATACCAAACACATTAAGAAAGTATTTTAAACAGACATTTGCTAGTAGAAGACAAGGTGTTATGGAGTCGGTTGGCGATGACAAATTCAAATATTTAACAAGATACTATTATAGTCGTGATAAGTTTGTAACTCTTATTGATGTGATGAATATAGTGGAAAGAAAGATATTTATGTTATTTGCAAATAGCAATTATAGTAGTGAACATAAAGATCTAATATACTATTTCATTAATGAGTGTTTTAACATATCAGATGAAATTTCTGCAAAATACGAGAAAGAGCTACAAAAAAATATTAAGTTCTTCAGTAAAAAAACAAATAATAACTATATCAAATTAGCTAAATTCTTAGAAAAGGATGTGCGAAAACTCAAGTTTAAATGTGATGATTAGTTTAAGTAAAGTGGCACAAGGATAATACAAACTATATATTAAAGTAATCTAATAACCTCTAACATATCTAGTTATGCTTAGAGGTTATATTTATTATAATTGTGAGAAGTCATTCATATTATTGAAAATATATATTATAAAAACAAAAATCAGATAAATTTTGATTTATTGCTTATTTGTATTGTAAAGCTACAATTCAGGAAGTATAATATTTAGTTAAGGAACAAATTATGAATGATAAAAAAATAACTTTTATTGATCTTTTTGCAGGCGGTGGCGGATTATCAGAAGGTTTTATCTCTCAAGGATCATTTCAGCCTATTGTACATGTAGAAATGAACAAACATGCAGCCATGACAATAAGAACTAGGATATGCTATCATTATCTACAACAAAATGATAATATTGACTTATACAGAATGTATCAGCGTGGTGAAATTTCAAGAGACGAACTATTTGACTCAATGCCAGAAGGATTACTAGATACTGTAATTAATAAAGAAATTAGCAATGAAACTACAGATGAGATATTCTCATCAATTGATTCTATTATGCATAAAAATTCAATGGACAGTGTAGATATAATTATCGGGGGTCCACCATGCCAGGCATACTCATTATTAGGTAGGGCAAGAGATAAAAATGGTATGGTTGATGACCATAGAAATTTCTTGTATAAACAGTATGTCCGTTTTATTGAGAAGTATAAGCCAAAGTTATTTGTATTTGAGAATGTTTTAGGAATTCTTACAGCAAATGAAGGTATTACACTTAATGATTTAGTAGAAAAATTGGAAGCTCAAGGTTATTGTGTTGAACGAAAAGTTCTAAACTCACATGATTTTGGTGTACTTCAAAGAAGAAAAAGAGTTATTATAATTGGATGGAAAAAGAATTTAAAATTAAAGTATCCGGAGTTTGATACTGATATCTATGAGGGGAATGTTGATGAAATATTAAGTGATTTGGTTGAGCTATCACCTGGCGAAACAAAAAACCAATATATCGATAACCCAACTGAATATTTAAGATGGAGTAACATAAGGAATGAAAATGACATACTTACATGCCATGAATGCCGTATGCATAATGATAGGGATAGAGAGATATATAAATTAGCAAATTGAAAGTTGGGAAAGTAAAAAAAGATTGAAATATAATGATTTACCAGGGTATTTATGCACACACAATAATAAAACGTCTTTTTAGATAGGTTCAAAGTTGTAGCAGGTGATATACCATATAGCCACACAATGACTGCTCATATTTCAAAAGATGGACATCATTACATACATCCTAGTAAATCTCAATGTAGATCTTTATCAGTTAGAGAAGCAGCGAGGATTCAATCATTTCCTGATGATTATTTTTTTGAAGGACCAAGAAGTGCACAGTTCGTACAAATTGGAAATGCTGTGCCACCTCTTATGGCAAAAGGCATTGCAAAGAAAATTAATGAAATGCTTAATACAATTGATTGATATAAATCCTTTTTATGTTATTTCTTAATGATATAATTGAGTTGGTTTATTTTGCAAATAAATATATAGATGGAAGAGTGAGAGTAAGATATGAACAAGAAAATGTATATAAGCAATATTTCAGTATCTGAGTATAGAACAATAAAGGATCTCAATATAAATGTTGAGTCTTTAGAAAGTAAAAATATAATTCTAACAGGGAAGAATGGTAGTGGTAAGACTACTTTATTATCACTAATACATGATAAATTTAAGTACAAATATTTAGGAGAACCTCAAAATTCGAAATGGAATAGTATTGATAAAATTGATTTAACGTATAGTGATGAATTTAAATGTGATAAAGATTTTGTATTTTCATATCTTAAAGCAGATAGGACCTTAGTTTTTCAAAATGAAAAGATAAAAATGAGCTCATATGCTAGCTACAAGTATTTTTATAAATATCTTGTGTCACTGCTAATTAGCACTTTTTTTGAATTTTTCACAGGAGCAAAAAAAGCATCAGGGAAGGATTCTTATTTTTTAAATCTGAGTTAGAAACCCTTTTAACATCCTTATTTGAAGCTGAAGATACAGTAATAATTTCAATCGATAAAGATTTAAATATATTAATAGATGTAGATGGTGCTCAATCCAATATTAATGATTTACCTGATGGGTATAAAGCGATTCTTTCAATTGTGGGATCTATTCTTGTTAATTGTAGCAATATAGGATATAGATTTGATAGGATAAAAAATATAAATGGACTTATGTTAATTGATGAAATAGAAAACCATTTACATGTTGAATTACAAAAAAGTATTGTTAAAGTATTAATGGAGACCTTTCCGAATATTCAATTTATATTTAGTACTCATTCACCTGTTGTATTGAGTGCAACAGAAAATATTCTTGTTTATGATGTATTAAACAATACTAGTATAGATGATTTAATTGAGTATAGTATAGACCGGATTGTTAACATGTATTTTGAAGTAAAAATTGAAAATGCATCACTTTGGGCTAAATATACTAGGTTAAGAGAATTAGTACGAAGAATTGAAAATGATGATGATATTGAGTTATATCGTGATGATATTGAATATCTTATGAATAAGATCAATAATATGGATAATGAGTTAACTCCAAGATTAAATCAAAAAGTAGAAACATTAGTGTCTAGAGCTACAGAATTAATAGGAGACAAGAATGTTTAATGTAATAAGAGATTGTAATGAACCAGAAGAATTATTAAATGCAAAGGAGAGTAACGGACCAATACCAACTAATGGTGAGTTGTATGAGTCTATTAAGATGATTACGAATAATCACTGTTATTTATGTGAATCGCAAATTAAATCACGTGCAATTGAACATGTGCAAGCGCATAAAAGAAATCCAGTATTAAAATATGAGTGGAATAATTTGCTGCTTGCATGTACATATTGTAACGAGTTAAAAACTATATAATTGATAGCAAAAGCTTGAGCATTCTTAATCCTTCTATTCAATCAGATGATGTAGAAAAAATAAAATTAATAGTTGATTGTGATACATCGACTATGGATATTCAAATAGAAGATGAGTCAGATGCATATAATAACACAAGAGATCTTTTGAATGCGATATATAATGGATATTCCACTGCAATGAAAAAAGATGATAGAATGGAATTAATGAATGAGATTGATACTGCAATTTATAGCTTTGACAAATATATGTATGATTATAGAAAGGCGTTAAGAGAATATAAAACTTGTGGCACCAATGCCAATAAGAGAACTGTTGAAAAATTACTAGATTTAATGAAACATGAGATTAGTCGTGATAAAAGCTACTTTATGGTTATTAATTGTTATGTAAGTGAGAAACATCCGACAATATATGAGATGATTAAACCTGAACCTATAGAGTATGGAGATAATAATGAATAGAAAACTAGAAATGACATTTGACACAAACACTATTGATCACTTAGGTATAAAACTATACTCTACTCTTCCTCCTGTAATTGCTGAGCTAATATCTAATGCTTATGATGCAGATGCTACCAATATAATTGTAAAACTAAACGATACTATATCAAAAGAAAAGACTATCGAGATAATTGATGACGGACAGGGTATGGATTTTGATGAAATAAATGACGCTTTTTTAGTGATTGGAAGGAACAGAAGAATTGAAAGCAATGAAAGAACTATAAATGGCAGGCTTGTAATTGGTCGTAAAGGACTAGGTAAACTTTCTGTATTTGGCATTGCTGGAGAAATTGAATTAACTACAATAAAAAATGGTTATAAAAATGTAATATCTATGATATATGCTGATATTAAAAATACACCTAGAGGTGAGGTGTACAATCCGATTATACATCAATACAATCAATTAACGGAAGAAAACAGTGGTACTAAAATTGTTTTAAAAGCAAATTAAAAGAAAATCATCGTTTGACCTAGAAGGCTTGGCAATAAACTTATCAAAAACTTTTACGATATTTGACGATAACTTTAAATGTGTGCTACATTATAATAATAAGGAATCCATCAATATAAATAGAGAATTTACTTTCAATCAGCAATCAAGAGAATATACACTTGTGTTCCCAAATGATTTCAATGTTAGCGAAATATATGATGAGTTAAGAGAAACATCTAATTACAGAAGTGAATTTAAAAAGATAGATGGGAAACTCTATGTTAGTGAGTTTCCGTTGAAATCATCAAAAATGGTTTCCAATTATATTCAAGAGGTAAAAGTGTACAGTCTAATACATTCTTTGGTTATAGGGCTAATGACAATATCCATGCTTATATGTATGGCTACTTTGATGTCGATTTTATTGATCAGTTTGAAGAGGATTTGATATCCACTGATAGAAAATCACTGAACTGGACAAATGACATTACTATGGATTTGCAAAAACTGTTTAATATTATATTACGTATAGCAACAACAAAATTTAGAAAATTGAAAGAAAATAGAAAAATTGAGAATTTCCAAGAGTTAACAGGATATAACCCTTATGAGGTAGGAAAACTATTACCACCGAATCAAAGGGAGGTTGCAAAAAATATTTTTAGTACTATTATTAAAACAGATGGTATAAGTAATGATGAAAGTCTCGATCTAATAGAAAACATTGTAGATGTTCTTGGTGAAAAAACTTTTGAGGATTATTCAGAGAAACTCAATACGTTACCTGCTATAGATAATACTAGCGCAAAAAAACTTTTAAATGATTGGTATGAGATAGAAGTTAGTCAATTAAGTAAACTGTCTTCTGGACGAAAATCAACAATTAATCAATTTGAGAGGATTATTTATCAAAACTCTAAGGATTACTCACTTATTTCTACTTTTATTACTAAGTTTCCTTGGTTACTCTTTCCTAGGAGCACGTCAAAGGATTTATCTCTAAACGCAAAGAGAATTGTGCATGAATATTATAAAGCAAAAATAGATTGACTAGTATTGATTTTTTGCTATTGATTATCAAGATATAATATATATATTGGATTTGAAAGCGATTGACACTATTATCACTAATGATTTACTTGTTGATGCAGTTTCAGTAAAGGAATTAATAGAATCTAGATTTAATAAAATAACAAAATATATTATTCTAACTGATAATCATAAAGTTCCAAAAGACACGAAAGCTTTATTAAGAAATTTGTCAACAAATACTGTTGTACAAATTAAGACATATAAAGAGCAGCTAGGCATTGCTACTGAATATAATGATCAATTTATAAAGGATTAGTGTTAAGTACTAATTCAATTAGCAGCATGTTATACAACGAAAGTATCTATTATCTATTTGTTATCGGACAGATTGACAATGTCTAGGAGGAGTTTATGGCTACAATCAATAAGTATAAAACCAAAGAAGGACAGCAAAGATACCGTGTGCGTTGGTCTGATAACCTAGGTAAGCAAAAAAGCAAGTCATTTGATCGCTATAATATTGCTCGTAACTATCAAAATGAAATAGAGCATACAATGAGAGTAGGGGAGTATGTCAGTCCGGACAGCCTAACATTAAAAGAGTTCCTTGATAGCTGGATAGAAATCCATAAGTCAAATATAAAGCCGAACACAGAACGAGGATATCGGAATGATATTAAGCATATCAATAATCATCTTGGTCCAGTCAAAATACAACAGTTAACTCCTGTAATGATTGAAGATATGTATGCAGCACTTCAGAAAGATTCCAAGGATAAAAAGGTCTATCAGGAACATCAGCATTAGAAGTACATCGAGTACTATCAAAGGCATTGCGTAGAGCAGTAAAAAACAGACTCATACCTTACAATCCATGTACTGTAGTGGATGCACCAAAGAAGAATACTAGCTTTAAACCTAAGTTTGTGCATCCGGAAGATATAGACAAATACCTAGCAGCGTTTGAAGGGCACTATATGTATACAGCTGTTTGCCTGGCAATTTTCGCTGGATTGCGACGTGGTGAAGCTTTAGGGTTATGTTGGTCTGATATCAATAAAAGAACGAGATTGTAAGTATAAATAAATCACTTGGATATTTTGGAGTAGATACTACAAAATCAGGTAAAGAGAAAACACTACCAATGTTTGAAGCACTAGCTACAATTTTAGTCAAACAGAAGGAATATCAAAAGTCTAATAAGGAATTGTACTGGGATAAATATATAAGATCTGATTATGTTGTAACTAAACCAATCGGTGGACCACTAAGCGTTAAGTGTTTCTCTGGGATATATAAAAAAACGACTGGAAAAGTTTGATTTAGATTTTGTCAGATTCCATGACCTAAGGCATACTTTTGCAGCTTTATTAATCTTTGCCGGTGTAGATTTAAAAACTGTAAGCGAACTTATGGGTCATAGCAGTATTAAGATTACAATGGATGTATATGGCCACCTATATGATGAACATAAGAAGAAGCAAATATCTAAGCTAAATCAGTTCTATAAAGCGTAGCCGATGTCAAGCAAATGTCAAATGGATGTCAAGAGCCAGACGTAAAATAGCCTAAAGTCATGTATAGTAAAAATTTAACAAAAGCCCAAAACCCTACTAAATAGGCGGTTTTGCTATATAACATCATTGAAATGAAATCAATCTATATAATTGGAAATCGTGTGTGCGTTAATAGCGTACCGAGGGTTCAAATCCCTT
>LQAI01000246.1_pt1 | contig 10466 bp, 13 predicted proteins | sample 1535821 | NCBI WGS metagenome assembly LQAI01 (sample SAMN04331586, study PRJNA305678) | bioreactor metagenome | isolation source: bioreactor_5 inoculated with Wadden Sea sediment 1st replicate of a... | place: Germany:Bremen | reverse complement strand
CCCCAAGTCTTGGGTGACCTGAAAACGAGGATCTACGATGCCAAGGCTTCCTTTTAAAAACTGTTGTCGGACAATTCTTAGCGGATCTGGCGTCAACCTCGCTTTTTACTTATAGGTTAAGAAGCCTGTTGAGCAGGGCTTTCTTCGTCATTATTTGGATCGATAAGTGAGGGGACCCAACAAACAACCCCGCCGTGCCGTGTGCCGCTGAGTTTTGAACCTGCAAAAGCAGGTTTGTCATACCCACCAACTTCGCCTTGACTCAGGTCTATCGCGTCGTTTGATGGAGGTCTGACGGTTAGTAAGGGTGTTGGCTCAAAACTGGTATGCTGCATCACGAACACAGCAGGGTAATTAACTTATACCATAATTCAGGGGCCTGGCAAGACTCGTCAATGTTAAATTTTATTGAGCCAGACCTACCTTTTTTTCCTCGCCCCTGCCAGTTATGGTACGCTTAACGCACGTGTTTATTGCAGGATGGAGAGGATTAATGCCCAGAATTTTCATAGCCATCAGGATGCCGGATGAAGTGATTCAGAAGATCACCCGGATCTCACAATATTTTCAATCCCAACTGCCAGAAAGGGCATTAAAGTGGGTGGAGACGGAAAACCTTCACTTGACACTCAAGTTTTTAGGCGAAATTCCCGAAACCATCATTAGTGAAGTGCAACAGTTACTGACACAATCGGCCGCGACCCGGAAGCCCTTTGAGTTATCAGTGGAAGGTCTGGGCATGTACCCCCACGCCAACCAACCGCGCACAATCTGGCTGGGCGTCGAAGGGGTAAAACCAATGATCGCGCTCCATGCCAGGCTCGAAAAGGATTTGGAAGGCCTCAAAATTGAGAAGGAAAATCGGCCATTCAACCCCACCTTACCTTGGCGCGGGTTCGTGAGAGGACAAGTCGTGAGGTTGCGCATCAAATCGGTGAGACCCTGGCAGCCTTCAAAGTCGATTCGCTTGGCAAATTCCAGGTATCAGAAATTCACCTGATCGAAAGCCAAATTGACACCTAAGGGCCCAATTTACACCACCCGCTTTACCGCCCCCTGAGTGAAGTATAATCAAGAGAACATCAAACCTGAGTAGTGAGAGGTGAAACCTGGAAGCAATCACATTAGCAAGAGATATTGCAAATTTTCTTGAAGAGAAAAAAGGCGAAGATATCCTGGTACTCGATATCAAGGGTATCGCTTCGTTCACGGATTATTTCGTCCTGGTCAATGGCACCAGCAGCCGGATGCTGCAAAGCCTGGCAAATGCCGTCGCCCGGGATGTTAAGACCAAGTTCCATAAGACTGCCATCCCCGAAGGACAGTCGGATGCCGGCTGGGTCCTGTTGGACTATGGCGATGTCATCGTCCACCTGTTTTCACCCAATCAGCGTGATTTCTATCGGCTGGAGGATCTCTGGTCGGAGGGCAATGTCATCCTAAGGGTGATGTAGCACTAAAGCATAATTTAAATCAAAAGAAGCTGCCCATTTGAGCGGCTTCTTTTATTTTATCCAACTTTATTTGATCGCTTCCAGCACTTCCAGGCTGTGATCGGTGGGTTTGACCTTTTCAAAGACTTTGACGATCTTCCCATCCGGGCCAATCACAAATGTCGTCCGGAAGACGCCATCATATTCCCGGCCCATAAATTTCTTCAAACCCCAAACCCCATACGCCTCACAGGTCTTGTGTTCCGGGTCCGAAAGAAGGGTGAATGGCAGTTCATATTTATCAATGAACTTGGTATGCGAAGTCTCCGAATCGGGACTGATCCCAAACACGGGAACACCGGCTTTCTCAAATTCAGTATATGAATCCCTGAATGAGCAAGCTTCCGTGGTGCAGCCCTTGGTGTCATCTTTCGGATAAAAATAAACAACTACGGTCTTGCCGAGATAGTCCGATAATTTATGGACTTTGCCCTCATTATCTTTTAGTTCAAATTCCGGTGCTTTGGTTCCTTCAGCAACTGGCATAGTAAACTCCTTTTTATTTTAAGTATAGAATCTGGCACGTCGAATTTCAATGTTCTGTTCAATGTATCCAAAATGTCAGGGTCAACAAATAGGCCGGGAGCAGAAAACGGCCCCATGGCAACCTGCATGATCCGCCAAAGCGGCTTCTGACCGCGCCGCACCCGCTCCATCAGCCAAATTCCAACAAGCCCAGGGAGCGGTAGAACACCAGGCCAAACCATAACCCAGGGTAACCCAAAGCGCTGTCAGGGCCAACAGCAGATAGCCAAACAGGATCAATGTATTGTGGAGCACCATGGCGGCCTCCCACCCCATCGTCGTCACCGCAGTGGGTTCTCCTTTTGCTGGTCTTCACCAAAGCTAATTAATTGACTCAGCAGGATAAAAGCCAAAAAGAAAGGAACAAAACCCATCACCGCCATTGTCAGGAAGCGATGCATTTGCTGCGTTTGGAGGAAGAAACCAAAGGCTGGCGGGATGATAACCACTAGGATGGTTTCCAGTAGAGGGAGAAAAGGCTGAAATTTTTCAGAAGTCCCATTGAGGATCAACACACCCCCAACCGTGAAAATCGCCATCAGTAAAAGGATCAGACCCTGCCAAAGCAGCCCTTCAATCATCCAGCTGACAATGATGGTGAACGCCACGGTCATCAGAGTCGCAGCAATCAATGCCAAACCGAGACGAATTTGTTTACGTTCAGCCTGCGATATCCCCTCCGGTTGAAACTTCTCGTCATTGACCCGCTGCAAGCCATGCATGGTGTCAAAACCTAAAAGCACACAACAAAGGAAAGCTGCCCCGGTCCAAAAAGCGGACCAGGAACGCATGCCCTCCACATAGCTTGCCAAGGCCGTCCCCATGACATAGGTCATTAACAGGCCGATCAGGCGATAGATCTTTATTGGTTTGAGGAGCTCTTTTAGTGGCATATATTCTCCGGAAATATCAGGCCATAAAACTGAATTCAACGTAATAATTGTAGCCGGGATGGTATAATGGTTTCAAGGTTCAACCCAAGTATATACTATGCGAAAACATTTCTGGATCGGTACCCTTCTGGCAGTCTTCTTCTCGGCTGTGTTTGCCATTTCAGCCCTCTCAAACACGGATCGAGCTGAAGGCATCACCCCTCCTATCCCCCAGCGCCTGCCCCACCGGCGGTTGTGCGGCCGGTCAGCGGTTGAACTTCTCCGTCAGCTTCCCCCTCTCCCCTGAATCCTATACCCCCAACACCCAGGTCTGCGTCTATGCACCCACTGGCGGTTGGGCGGATTTCAGCACAGGGTGGCTTTCTGATGAAGGACTGGACTCAGGCCAGGCTTATACGTCTGGTGAAACCGGTGGACTCTGTACCTCCCTTGCCCCGACAAATTATGAATGGATTACCGGGGCTTACACTACCTTAACAACCGGCTACACCAACGATTCGCTGGAATTTGCCCTAAATATCGGTTCAAGCGCAACAGTGTCCGGTGACATTCGCGTTTTGGTGTTCGAGACTGATGGTTCAGGCAACTGGGTCGAGACATCTGATTTCACCTCAGCATCTGTTTCCGTGGCATCGCATGCCAGCACAGTCTATGTCGCCAATAGCGCCGCTGATTGCGGCAGCAATTCGCCCTGTTTCGTCAACTCCAGTGATAATCTGGATGGTGGCCTTGGGACCGGTCTACGCGATGCTGTGAACGCGGCTTCAGCCGGTGACACCCTCCAAATTCTGGGAGAATACAAAGTTAAAAGCGAAGCTGTTCTGATTGATAAAGCGGTAACGGTCACAGGTGTTGATGATGCCGCCATCAGCTCTGAAAGCACCAGTTGCACCGAATCGCTCCTCTCCATCACTGCCGGTGCGGCCGTTGAAAACCTGACCCTTGATGGAACCTGCAGTAGTTCTCATCGCACCCTGATCGAGATTAACAGCTCAAGCGAATGTTGCCATCCGGCATAATACGCTGATGAACGGCAATATCGGCATCCGAGTTCGTGATAATACCGGCAGCCCCCTTATCGCCTTCAATGACATTAGTGAAAACAGTGGTTTAGCAATATATAAGGAAGGTTCTAACGGCGATGTCTCCATTTATGCCAATAATATTATTGGCAATGCCAGCAGCTATCAGGTGGACTGCAACAATTCCGGCAGTGCGGACCATAACTTCTGGGGGGATAACGAATTAGCGTCCGCAAACGCCCTCGACTGTTCCGTTTCCAACGGCAAACGGTTGGGTGCAGCTATCATAACCGCGGCAGGCGTTCCTGGTGTCAGTGCCGAACAAGTCACCGTTACCGTGGTCAAACAGTATGCCTTTGACGGTGAAATCGCCTACAGTCGCAGCGGCGGTTCAAACTATGACCTGGTGATCGTCAACCACGGTCAAGGCGCTGCTGAAAATGTCCCCTTCTACGACATATTAGGAGATTCGATCACGCCTTGCTCGAATTACTACGATATCTTCCTGGCCGAAGGAGAATCTCCCAGTAATCTCAATTTGGCCATTAAATACGACCAAAACGCGACCTGTACTACCAAAATCGAAACATCTGAATTTTGTGGTTCCGGTGATTCAGCCGAATATCCTCTCTGGTGGTATGACCCTGCCTATAACGCGACCGATTATTGGGACACCACCGGGCAGGACCCTGATGGCTCCGGCGCAGGGAGCGCCACTGGCCAGACCACGACCTGTGACACTGGCAACAATGAAATCAAGGTGGAGATTGACACCAACGTTGGCAACCGCCCTAACCTGATCAGCGATCTCAATTTCACGCCTTTTGTCGTCGGTATCCCAAATGATGGCGGCATTAACCTTTCTCAATTCACCGTCACCTTCGACGGTTCAAATAACAAAATCCGCTGGAATACATCCAGTGAGAGCAACATCTCTGGTTTCCACGTCCTGCGAAGTGATACAGTAAACGGGAACTACGCCCGAATTTCTCCCTGATCGAATCCATCGGCGATTCCCATATCGGCGGGATCTATTATTACACAGATGGGTCAATCCAATTTACCCGGACGTATTACTACAAATTGGAAGTGGTCAACAAACAAGGACAATCCATTGAATTCTATGGCCCTGTCAGCGTGCTGACCTCCACGGCGACACCCACTTCGACTCTGACTCGCACCCCCACGCTGACCCGCACGCCTTATCCGACCCGAACCTCAACGCCTTACTATTACCGCTCACCCACATCATATTACCGACGGGCGACAGCTACACCGCTTGGCGGGCCAACCCAGGTGCGCACCTATGGCCCAACGCCAACCCCCAGCCGGACCAGCGCAACCAAACCCACTTACAGCGACGCAACCGCAAGCGGTTCTACCGGCTATCCCGTTGAGAACAACCCTGGCGCTACACAGATTCATCCGGCGACAGCGGATACCCATCTGGTTCCGAGAACGGATATATCGTCAGCACAGCGACTCCTTCTCCGGATGAAGAACAGGGAAGCAGCCAGAGTGAAAACGGCACAGACCGGGATTCCGATAACCAGGGAGGCTCGCAGGGCGGCCAACAACCCCAGTCGGGAGATGAAATCCAGTGGCCTTTCCTGGCATTGGGAACCATTAGCGGCCTGATTTTGGTGGCCGGTATCAGCTTCATCTTGATTAAAACCCGCGTTAAATAACACCCCTAAACCCTGATTTTTTGACTTTTAATTTAATTTGTGCTATTCTTTGCTGGAATTAATTTCTGTCATTAGGATAGGTCTATGCAACGCGAACGCGTCTCTGAAAACGTTTATTGGTTCCAAAGTGATACCTACGCCCAGGTCTCTGCAGGCGCTATTGCCGGCCCGCAATGGGCGGTTGTGATTGATACATTGATGCCCCAGGAAACACCCGAAATTCGGGATTTCATCGAAAAAAAGCTCAATCTTCCCATCCGCTACGTCATCAATACCCACCACCACGCTGATCACAGTTGGGGGAATTACTTTTTCCCCAATGCGACAATCATCGGTCACGAAATCTGCCGGCAAAAGATGATGGATCGTGCCCCAGCTGCACTCGAAGTTGCCAGCCATGATATACCCCTCTACAAAAAATTAAAATCGTCCCTCCAACCATCACTTTCGGTGAGGGCTCCTTCAATATGAAGATCGGGAAGAAACATCTTAAGCTCTTCCCCACCCCAGGCCATTCCACAGATGGAATTGCCGCGCTCATTGAAGAAGACCGCATCCTCTTTACAGGCGACGCTTTCATGCCAGTGCCCTTTATTGTTGAGGGCGACCTGGATCAATTCATTGAAACAACAAACACAATAGCCAGTATGGGCCTTGAAAATATCATTCAAGGACATGGTGACATCATCCTCAGGGTGAAATTGAAGAAAAGCCAAAGAGAACATCACCTACTTGCGTGCGATCAGCAAAGCCGTGCGCACGGCGATGCGGCGCAAGAATCCCCTTGAGGTTCTGGATAGTATCGGGATTGAAGCTTGTGGGAAGAGCCGGGTTTTGCTGGGCGGCTTAGCCAGTGAACTGCATAAACGCAATCTGCGTGCACTTTATCATCAAACGGTTGAAAAAGAAAAACTAGAAGCCGAAAACAGCTAAAGCAAGATCAATCCAACCAAAATCAGGATACCTAACATCCCGATCGGTTCCGCCCAAAAAGCCCAACCGATTCGGGATTCTTTTATTCCTGAAACAACCCCCGTTAATGCATACGCCACACCGATGATCACCAGGCTGATTTGCAGCGGCGCAAGAGGCAGATAGTGGAAGCCAACGGCGATCTCAGACACAACCAGGCTGCACACCAGCGACCAAAGAATATGCCAACTACCTAATCGTAAATAAATTGAGCGGCTGATCACCATCACAGCTCCAAGCGCAATCAAGGGCAGCCGGACATATAGCCGCAGGTCAGCGGAATAAATGGCGATGATCATCAGGAAGAAAAGCGTGAAAGAAAGGCCGGTCAACCCCATAGCGGCTATCGGATGCCGAACGCTGTGCACATCCACCACATTATATTCGGCAATAAACACGGCCAATAACAGCAAACTGCCAAGGGTGAAGGCCACCCACCAAAACATTTCCCCTCTGAAGTTTTCCAGGGTTACGCCGATCACAAAGGTCGTCAACACCGGCACAAGCCAATGGCGGAGGTTTGCCAGGCGGTTCTCCTGGTCAATTTTGGCCGGATGAGATTGCAACAGCCATTCCATCCCCGCCGCAGCCAGCAGACTGGTCAGCAGGATGGTCAACGAACCGTAATTGAGAGAGAATTCCAGCGCAACCCCCATCAGGTTAAGCGAAATGGTAGGTGCCGGGAATGACACCACCAGGGTCAGGGCAAAGGCCAGCATGATGGTGGCGGTGACAATCGAAAGACGATTGATATCAGGCAAAGACTCTCTGAATTGCATAGCGCCATTTTACCATGAGCACTATGAATAAGATAATAGGAAACACCATCAGCCGTGATTTTCATTTTCTTTAATTAAATGAAGCGAACACATCAATAATGCGTAAATTCCCCTTATATTAGGTACCCTTTAGGGGCTGATTGTGGTAAAATTCATGGTTGTATGAACACAAGTTCTGATATTAAGATAGAAAAACCAAAAGTCATTCAGGCATTATTATCCGGCTTTAATGTAATTGCCAGCAAACCTTATTTGATCCTTTTGCCGGTTCTATTGGATCTGTTTTTGTGGTTTGGGCCTGGTTGGCGCGTCGATGAATACTTCAAACCCCTCATCCAGAGTTTTTCAAGCCTTCCCGGGCTGAATACCCCTGAATATGTTGAGATCGTTCAGGCGTTCCAGACCTTCTGGCAAGACCTCCTAAGCCAATTCAATCTGGCAGTCACACTCAGCACCCTGCCGATTGGTGTTCCCAGCTTAATTACCGGCGAAGGCGCGTTCATCAATCCCTTGGGGAATCCCACTGTGTTCGAGTTGACTACCAACCTCCAGATTATTGCTATCTGGTTGATCTTTGTGGCGATTGGATATTCTCTGGGGAATCTCTATTTCCAGAATATATCAACTGAAGTTTTGCCTTCTCCTAAGAAGCGAACCTTTAAGTCTTTCCTTTGGTCTTTCCTGCAGGTCATCCTGATGCCGATTTTCATGATCATCGTTCTGTTGGTGATGAGCATTCCGATCCTGCTGGTTATTTCCCTGGTGACAGTGCTCAGCCCGGCCATCAGTAATTTTGTGATATTTATGATTGCCATCATCCTGCTGTGGATCATTATGCCCCTGGTTTTTACCCCCCACAGCATCTATCTGTACAAGCAGAACCTGATCTCTGCGATGATGACCAGTATCAGTGTTGTGAAAGTCTCAATGGGACAGACCTCATGGTTCCTGCTGGCAAGTTATATCCTGATCCGGGGTTTCAATATCCTCTGGAAAGCCCCCACCTCAGACAGCTGGTTCCTGCTGATCGGCATTTTGGGGCATGCCTTTATTGTCTCTGCGGTCATTGCAGCATCCTTCTATTATTTTGTCGATGCCACAAAGTTCACGCAGACCATCATGAATAAAAATTTAAAATCATCTCGTTAATGAAATAAAGAAAAATAACGAACGGAGAAAGTCTCTTGGCAAATCAACCAAATTCGTACAACGCAAATGATATTCAAGTCCTCGAAGGTTTGGAAGCAGTCCGCCGGCGTCCAGGTATGTACGTTGGCGGCACGGATGTCAAGGCGCTGCACCACCTGATCTATGAAGTTGTAGACAACTCCATTGACGAGGCCCTGGCTGGCTCCTGTGACAGAATTGATGTGATTATCAATGAAGATGAAAGCGTCACCGTCAAGGACAATGGCCGCGGTATCCCCGTGGATCTTCATCCTGAAAAGAAGATCTCAGCCTTGAAGTGGTTATGACAACCCTGCACGCCGGTGGTAAATTCGGCGGCAGCAGCTATAAAGTCTCCGGTGGTTTGCATGGCGTCGGTGTTTCAGCGGTCAATGCCCTCTCAGAATGGTGTGAAGTCCGCGTCCATCGCGATGACAAAGAATATTTCCAGCGCTATGAAAAGGGTATCCCCCAAGGCGCTGTTAAAGAAATTGGTAAAGCGCCCAAAAACGAAACTGGCACCATCACCACCTTCCGTTACGACACCACCCTCTTTACAGGTGACTTCACCTACAAATTTGATGTCCTGGCCCAACGCTTCCGTGAGATGGCCTTTGTTACCCGCGGTGTGACCATTCATCTTGAAGATTTGCGCACATCGAAAGAAATCACCTTCCACTTTGAAGGCGGTATTTCCTCGTTCGTGCGTTATCTGAACCAAAACCGAGATCCCCTGCATGATGTCGTTTTCCTGGAAAAAGAAGTTGAAGGCGTCGGCATCGAAGTGGCCGTCCAGTTCTCCGATGCCTACTCCGAATCGGTCTATGCTTTTGCCAACACTATCAACACCATTGATGGCGGCACCCATCTAACCGGGATGCGCATCGCACTGACCCGTTCAATCAATGACTTTGCCCGTAAGAACAGCCTTCTGAAAGATGCAGATTCCAACTTCTCTGGCGAGGATACTCGTGAGGGTCTGACAGCGATTGTCAGCATCAAGCATCCCGATCCGCAATTTGAAAGCCAGACCAAAGTCAAATTGATGAACCCGGAAGTCCAAACCTATGTACAGCAAGTCGTTGCAGATGGTTTCAGCAACTTCCTGGAGCAAAACACCTCCACTGCCAAGAAGATCATCCAGAAATGTTTGACCTCAGCTCGCGCCAGGGCAGCCGCCCGTAAGGCCCGTGATCTGGTCATCCGCAAGTCCGCCTTGGAAAGCCTGACCCTCCCTGGCAAGCTGGCGGACTGTTCAGAGCGCAATCCAGAACGGACCGAGATCTATATCGTCGAGGGTGAATCGGCTGGTGGCTCCGCCAAACAAGGGCGTGACCGGCACTTCCAGGCCATCCTCCCCCTGCGCGGTAAGATCCTCAACACCGAGCGTGCCCGGCTGGACAAAATCCTCAATAACAACGAGGTCAAAGCTCTCATCTCAGCCCTGGGAACCGGCATTGGCGATTCCTTCTCACTTGAAGGCTTACGTTATCATAGTGTGGTCATCATGACAGATGCTGATGTTGACGGCGCTCACATCCGCACCTTACTGTTGACCTTTCTTCTTCCGATATATGGCCCCACTAATCGAAAGTGGCCACCTTTTCATCGCGCAACCGCCGCTTTATCTGATCTCCCATGGTAAGGAAAAGACCTACGTCTACACCGAAGCGGAAATGGAAAAACTAACTAAGGAAATCACCGCAAGCGGGGGAAAATTCGGTCTCCAGCGGTATAAGGGTTTGGGTGAAATGAACCCCGAACAGCTTTGGGAAACCACCATGAACCCCGATAAGCGCACTTTCCTGCGGGTGAATGTGGAAGACGCTGCCGAAGCAGATCGCACCTTTGATATGCTGATGGGCGCAAAAGTGCCACCTCGCCGGCGCTTCATCCAGACCCATGCCAAGGAAGTCCGCAACCTGGA
>LQAI01000245.1_pt1 | contig 10544 bp, 13 predicted proteins | sample 1535821 | NCBI WGS metagenome assembly LQAI01 (sample SAMN04331586, study PRJNA305678) | bioreactor metagenome | isolation source: bioreactor_5 inoculated with Wadden Sea sediment 1st replicate of a... | place: Germany:Bremen | reverse complement strand
TCACTTTTTGAAACTTTTTTTTTATTATTTTTAGCCGGCTCTTTTTTTTATACCCGAAAGCTTCCTATATAAACACTATTTTTGCACTTTCTTTTCTTTTATTTTTTTGATTTTATTATAAAAAGGCCTCGCTTTTATAAGCAAGGCCTCTTCCATTTCTGAGTATTTTAATTAAAAATTTATTTTTTCCAACCAGTTCGTTTATTGATTTAAGCTCATATTGTTCAGCATATTTTTGGATACCTTCCAATATTTCCATGGTTGCTACTGGATTGGAGAAGTTAGCTGTACCTACAGAAATTGCCGAAGCACCTGCCAGCATAAATTCAATTGCATCTTCATAGTATGTTATTCCGCCCATGCCAATAATAGGAATATCCACAACTTGTGCCGCTTCATATACCATTCTTACTGCAACGGGTTTTACTGCTGGTCCCGACATGCCACCGATTCCTCTAGCAAGTATTGGCTTGCGTGAGTCTATGTCTATGACCATGCCCGATAGGGTATTGATCATTGACAAACAGTCCGCTCCCGCTTCTTCAGCTGCACGCGCTATTACTTTAATGTCTGTTACATTAGGCGTTAACTTAACGATAAGATGTTTGTCAGTGTATCCACGTACAGCATCTACAACTGTATAAACCATCTCTGGATCGGTACCAAAAGCTAAACCACCTGCTTTTACATTTGGACAAGAAATATTAAGTTCTATACTATCTACTCCATCTACGGATGCTTTTCTGCTATCTTACAATATTCTTCTAAATTTGTGCCATTTATATTCGCAATAATAGCTGTGTCAAATTCCCTTAAATAAGGCAGTTCTTCTTTTATGAAATAATCAATACCAGGATTTTGCAATCCTACACTATTAAGCATACCCATTGGCGTTTCTGCCACTCTAGGTGCATCGTTTCCTTGTCTTTCTTCTAATGTAAGTCCTTTTACCATAATGCCACCGAGTTTACTTAAATCAAAGTACTCAGCATATTCTTTCCCAAAGCCAAATGTTCCTGATGCTACTGTAATTGGGTTTTTCATTTTTAAACCATTTAGATTTACACTTAGGTCAGGTCTATGCATCAAACAATACCTCCTCACCATAAAATACAGGTCCTTCTTTACATGTTCTTACATTTTTATAATCTTTATTAGAGTCTTTTACTTTGCAAGTACAGACCAAGCATGCACCAATACCACAGGCCATTCGTTCTTCCATTAATAATTGAACAGGCGTCCCTTGCTCATGACAAACCTGATTTACAGTTTTAAGCATTGGATGAGGTCCACACGCAAATACCATATCGTAAGTTTCATTTTCTAAAGCATTTTCTAAGGGGGTCAGTTATAAATCCCTTATGTCCAACGCGTCAGATTCTGTTGCAACAATAACATCATCTGCCAGTGCTTCATAGGTTTCAAGCCCATAAGGTTCGTCTCTGACCCATGATTACAGTTATTTTTCAAGTTCCAAATCTCTAAGATCCTGAGTCAATATACGTTGTGGAGCGATTCCAATACCACCACCAACAACAAGCACTTTTTTTAATGGCATATCCAGTTCATAACCATTTCCTAAAGGTCCCAACACATCTAATGTTTCTCCTACGAGGCGTTGATTTCGAATCATTTTTGTTCCTGATCCTTTTTCAATAATTACAAATTCTAATGTATCATCCGAAACCATGCTGACACTAATAGGTCTTCTTAATAAAGGGTATGTTCCTTCACCTGGTTGAATATTAAAAAATTGTCCTGCTTTGATGTCTTCTTTCGTTTGTGGTCTCTCAACTACAAGTCTAAATACACCTTCTGTTATCTGCTCTTTTTTTATGATTTTTACACTGATGTGTTTTTTTCATATCTGCACCTACCAATACTTTTTACCGGCATCTTCAAGTGCCTTGTTGATGTCCAACTTCATATCTTCAACTGCTTTTCTGGCAGCATCACCAACACTCATTCCTTGGTATGCTTCTTTTTGATATGCGAAGATAATCCCTCTAGATGAAATTGACTATAGCTCCAAAGCCGTCTTCATTAAAGCAGCCTGTAATATCTTTTCCTGTTGCACCTTGTGCACCATAACCCGGTACTAAGAAGTAGGCTTTGGGCATAAGTTTTCTTAGTTTTACTGATTCCTCAGGGTAAGTTGCACCGACTACTGCACCAATTGGAGAATACCCTTTATATTGATCTGTCTTTTCTGTCCAATCATCTACCATGCCTGCTACTATTTCATAAATGGTTTTTCCATCAACTTTCAAGTTTTGTAATTGTGATGACGTTGGGTTCGATTGTTTTAACTAGTACAAACATTCCTTTGTCATGGGCTTCAATACGATCTGCAAATGATTTTAAGGAGTCATCTCCTAGGTATGGGTTTACTGTAACCATATCTACTGAGAATGCATTGTGTTTTCGCCTTCTACTTCAGTTTCTCCTAAGTGACCATCAGCATAAGCATCTGATGTTGAACCAATGTCTCCACGTTTTATATCTCCAACCACGATAAGCCCTTTTTCCTGAGCGTAATCGCAAGTACGTTTATATGCTTCGAGTCCTTCAATTCCGTACTGCTCATAAAATGCCACTTGAGGCTTTACTGCCGGTACAATGTCAGCTACCGCATCAATGATGACCATGTTAAATTCTACAATAGCCTCTGCTGCTGCCTTAAATGTTTTCCCATACGTTTTAAAATATTTGCTTTTAATTGTATCCGGAATTTGTCCTAACCTTGGATCTAGTCCAACAACAATGGGACTTTGTTTCTCTTGAATTGAATCAATAAGTGAACGAATTAGCATTTAATTTTTCCTCCCTGATATACAATCTTACCGTTTACAATAGTTGTTTCGACTCTTCCTGTTACTTCATACCCATCAAACGGCGTATTCTTACCTTTTGATAAAAATGTGTTGCTATTTATTTTATAAGTGTCATTTAGGTTTAGTATGACTATATCTGCATCCTTACCTACTGTTATATGACCTTTATCTAAACCAATAATTTCTGATGGTTTTGATGTCATCATATCAATGAGTTTCATGAGTGGTAGATTTTGATTCTTAACAAGTTCTGTATATGATAGCCCAAACATTGATTCTATTCCACTTATTCCGAACGCGGCCTGTTCATAGGGTTTATTTTTACTCTCATAATCGTGGGGTGCATGATCCGTTGCAATGATGTCAATAATACCTTCTTTGATACCTTGAATCATGGCAAGACGATGTGATTCATCTCTTATTGGTGGGTTTACTTTTGTATTTGTAGCTTCTTTAGATACGATGGAATCGTTAAGTAGAAAATGATGGGGTCCAATTTCACACGTTACTGGAAGACCTTTTGCTTTCGCTTCTTTAACATACTGCACTGATTGTTTTGTACTAACATGAGCTATGTGAAGAGCTGCTCCTGTTTCTTCTGCTAATTGAATATCTCTTTTTACGATGTTGTATTCAGCCTCAGCCGGTATGCCAGGGAGTCCTAGCTCTGCGCTTCGGCTTCCTTGATGCATACACCCGCCCTCACTAATGTCGTGATCTTCAGCATGTGATATTAATGACATATTCGTATCTTTTATCAACAACATAGCTTCTTTCATTAAGTCTTTAGACATGGTCGTTCTACCATCGTCTGATATTCCGATAATACCCGACTCAATCATAGCTTCTATATCTGCTAATTTGTTACCCGCAATACTTTCCGTGATGGCCCCAACAACTTCTACATTTACACACCCAACTTCTTTAGATGTATTTTTAATCCAATTGACTACTGATGCGTCGTGAATAGCTGGGTTGGTATTAGGCATACACGCTACTGTCGTCACACCACCAGCTGCTGCAGCCTCTGTACCCGATCTGATAGTTTCTTTGTGACCAAAGCCAGGTTCTCTTAAATGTACATGAATGTCTACAAAACCAGGTGTCACAATTTTTCCTGTTGCATCAAGAACTTGGCAGCCTTCTTCTTTAATAGATGAAGCAATTTTTTAACTTTACCATTTTCAATCAGTATGTCCGCAATTTCATCCGATTACTTTTAGGATCCAATATACGACCATTTTGGATTAAGAGTTTCATTAGATTACCTCCTCATGGATAGTTCTATTCTGAGCACGCTTTAATTTCAATATGTTTGGGTTGCATTTCACTTTTTTCCATACAAAAAAACCTCCCGCTAAAAGGCGGAAGGTTCGCATACTGAAATAGGATAAAGCACAACGTTTCGAGTTATTTACTGCTATCCATTCTCACCTTATTGGCCTCTCTGGACCATCTTAAAGGTACTCATTCTGTTGTCATTTTTATCCACCTTAACATGGAACAATCTTTTATGTCAATGTTGATTTGATTTTTCATTTAATAATAATTTCATAATTCTTCCTGTTATATAGATAGTACTATTTTCTATATAAGATCGTTCGTATAGACATCTTATTTTATAACGATTTCTTAAGTTTTAGCTTGCTAAAGCTCTATTGACTTTTAAAGGCCACCATGGTACCATAAATCAAATTGAATTGCACCTTTAATCTGGTCCGAGAGGCTGGAAAGGTATGAAGTCAGACATGTATTCTTGTTTGACAGCACATGTGCTCTACAAACACATGTTAAGGACGAATTCTACCTTCCAAGCTCACCAGTTTGGAAGGTTTTTGTGAGATATTCAATCATCACGAAACTACAAACTATTAACCCTTTAAAGTGATACGAGATATCAAAAAGGAGGTACTCAATGAATTCACATGTAAGACACTTAATCGAACCTGAAGATTTAACAAACGAAGAAATTTACGAACTTATTGAACTTGGAAAAAAGATGTATCAGAATCCTTCTGACTATGCAGATGCATGTAAGGGGAAAATTCTGGCATCTTTATTTTATGAGCCGAGTACACGAACAAAGTTTAGCTTTGACTCAGCTATGCTCAGACTTGGTGGAAGCCTTATAGGTTTTAGTGATGCAAATGCGACTTCTGTAAAAAAAGGTGAAAGTATAGCAGATACCATCCGTTGTATGTGTTTTTATGCAGATATCGCAGTTATGAGACACCCTAAAGAAGGCGCTCCAAAGCTGGCTTCTCAGTATTCAAGAATGCCAATCATAAATGGTGGTGACGGCGGACATCAACATCCTACTCAAACATTGACGGATTTACTAACGATCTACAACTATAAGCAAAAACTTGAGGGTCACACAGTTGCTTTCTGTGGTGATTTAAAGTACGGACGTACTGTTCACTCACTCATACGCACTTTGGCACGTTTCAATACAAAGAAGTTCATCTTGATTTCTCCAGAAGAGCTCCAATTGCCAACTTCTTTGAAACGTCAATTAAAAGACCGCTTCGACGTTGAAATCCAGGAAGTAACTCAACTTCAGGAGGTCATAACTGAAATTGACATTCTTTATATGACGCGTATTCAAAAGGAACGATTCTTTAATGAAGAAGATTACCTCAAATTAAAGAACTCCTATATCCTTACACGGGATAAACTCTCTACGGCAAAAGCAGACATGATTGTTATGCATCCATTACCACGTGTTAACGAGATTGCTTATGACATGGATGACGATCCACGATCTGTTTATTTTGAACAATCCAACTTAGGTGTATATGTTAGAATGGCACTGATTACAAAGCTTCTGGGGGTAGATATCAATGTTAGAGGTTAAGGGAATTGAAAACGGAATCGTATTGGATCATATTGCTTCAGGAAACGGTCTAAAGGTCTTTGACAAATTGAATTTAGCAAATTCCGAGTATCCTGTTGTCCTTGTTATGAATGTTGAGAGTCAGAGATTAGGTAAAAAAGATATTATAAAAATAGAAAATACTTTTGATGTGGATTTAGATATATTAGGTCTTATTGATGCTAATATATCAGTATGTGTTATAAAAAACGGAAAAGTAGCAGACAAACTCCAAGCAGTGTTACCTAAGGAGTTAAGAGGGCTCTTAGAATGTGAAAATCCAAGATGTATTACAAACTTTGATGATTACATCCAACCAACATTTAAACTGATTTCTGAGAATCCTTTAGAATATGAATGCAGTTACTGCGAGGAAATAACAAAGTACGAATTATAATCAAAAACGTAAAAAAGTGTGTCCCTTTGGGACACACTTTTTTTATTGTTATTATAGTTTTTTTGATATTAGTCCAAATACTCCAATGATTACAATACCAAGAATCATGATTGGACCAGAACCGCTCGAAACCAGACTGAATACCACTGAATGCTACAAGAGCAACAGTTACAGGAATTACGTACTTAACAAGGTTGTACCAAAGTTCGAACATACCAAAGGCAATCTTGCCTTCATTTGTAATTTCAGCTTTGAGTTCATCTTGTTAAGTCTCCAACCAGCAAAGATACAAAGTAACATACCGCCGATAGCAAGAAATACCTTATCTGTTAGTAAGTCGAAGATATCGAATGCACCTTTGTCGAATAGTGTTGGACCAACACCGCCGATTGAAAGCGAGCAAGAACACAAAGAACTGCCATAACGCCTGAAGTTGATAGTACAGCCATCTTACGATCCATGCCTTTTCATCAATTAAGTATGCAACACAAACTTCAAGTAATGATACTGAAGAAGTAAGAGCCGCAACTGTAAGTGCTACGAAGAATAGGACACCGAAGAATGAACCCATACCGCCCATTTCAGCGAAGATAGTAGGAACAACTACGAATACAAGACCAGGACCAGCCGCTGGCTCCATGCCGAAAGCGAACATTGCTGGGAACATTGCAATACCTGCTAGTAATGCAACACCTGTATCCATCGCTGTTACGATAGCCGCGTTTTCAATAAGGTTTTCTTCTTTATTTAAGTAAGAACCATAAGTAATCATACAACCCATACCAAGTGATAATGAGAAAAACGCTTGTCCAAGAGCAGCCAGTACAACAGTACCGTTGATCTTAGAGAAATCTGGAGTGAATAAGAATGACATACCTGCCATAGCGCCTGGAAGCATAAGTCCTCTAACAGCGATAAGAATCAGGATACCAAACAGTAAAGGCATAAGCACTTTACCTGCTGCTTCGATACCAGCCGATACACCACGGGCAACGATAACAACGTTAAGTAATAAAAATGCAACCATCCAGATAAGTGGTTGAACTGGATTTGAGATGAACGCTCCAAACGTATCACCAATTGTAGCTGGATTAGCAATAAGACCTGGCGCTTTTACTATATAAGCGAGAGCCCAACCACCAACTACTGGGTAGAAACCCATGATTAAGAACCCACTAAGTACACCAAGTACACCTGCAAAGTCCAACGTCTGTCAACAGTTTTAAACGCACCAACTGCAGCTAAACTTTTACGACGACCTACAGCAAATTCTGTTAACATTACACTAAAACCAATTACTGCTACAAAAAATAAATAAACAATTACGAATGCTCCACCGCCATTTTGACCAGCAGAATACGGGAATCTCCAAATATTACCAAGACCTACTGCAGAACCTGCTGCTGCCATGATAAATCCGAGCCTCGAACCCCAATTTTCTCTGTTTTCCATAAAAACAATCCCCCCTTAATATTTTAATATATCCAAACGGCCCTTGAAACCGTCTAAACAACAAACTTACTTGTCTGAACTTATTGATTGTTCAGACTTATGAATGTTTCTCCAAATATTACGTCACTGTAATATAACTGTTGTCAATAATAGCATACTTAAAACTTGTAATCAATACAAATGGATAAGAACTATCTGAATTTTTTAATGGTTCAACAAATTCAGCAAATTTCAATTTTTTTGTAACCTTACTAAAATATTAGCACAATCCAGTAGACATTTCAATTTAATTTTTAAAAATTCAGACAATTGCGAAACAATTCACAATTGAAATATTTAATAAAATTCCTTCATATATTGTGCTTCCATACAGTAGATACCCCTAAATCTAGTATATAACACAAAATTTCAAAATTTATTTTTATCTTAGTTTTCCTCTTATTATGAGATTTCTCCCCAATATAGAGATGTATGCTAACTAATTAACGAGAAACATACCATACACTGTACTATTTCTCGTTATTGGAGGGTTTATTTAGATTTATAACTACCTATTATCACTTCAGCAATTTTTATACCATCAACTGCAGATGACATGATCCCACCAGCATAACCAGCACCTTCACCAGCTGGATAAAGTCCTTTTGTGCTACTAGACACATAAGTGTCCTTGTCTCTAAGGATTCTTACAGGTGACGAACTTCTCGTTTCAACCCCTACCATAACTGCATCATCCATGTTAAACCCTTTGATACGTTTTCCCATAGCTGGTAAAGCTTCTTTTAGAGCATCTACAATAAATATGGGTAGGCACTGACTCAAATCCGTTGCTTTAATGCGTGGTTCGTAAGTAGACTTTACACTACTTAACGTATTTGATGGTTTATTTTTAAGAAAGTCACCGACTTTTTGTACTGGGGCTGTATAATTCCCACCACCAAGTTTAAAGGCTGCTTTTTCTATTTTTCTCTGAAGTCCAACCCCTGCTAAAGGATGATCTGATTCGAAATCATCTGGAGTTACGGAAACCAGTAAAGCACTATTAGCATTGACACCATCACGTGCATGATAACTCATACCATTAACGACTTGATGACCTACTTCTGATGCCGCAGCCACAACATGGCCTCCAGGACACATACAAAATGTATAAACTGCGCGTTCCTTTTTGGTTTGATAAGTTAAGTGGTATTCAGCTGCTCCTAGTCTTGGGTGATTGTAACTTTCTCCATACTGAGACTTATTTATTAATACTTGAGGGTGCTCTATGCGAACACCTATTGCAAATGGTTTTGCGCTCATTTCAACACCTTGCTGGTATAACATTTCAAAAGTGTCACGTGCACTATGACCAATGGCTATAATCAATACATCCGTTTCAAGTATAACACCATTACTTAGTTCAATTTTTTTTACAGCTCCCGACTCTACATGGAGGTCTTTTAGCTGTGTATTAAATCTAAATTCTCCACCTTTATCAACAATGCCTTTACGAATATTCTTTACAACTTCTTTTAAAATATCTGTACCTACATGAGGTTTGGCTTCATATAAGATATTTTCTGGAGCACCATTTTTAACAAGTACCTCTAAAACCTGACGGCACCTTGGATCTTTAATACGGGTTGTAAGTTTGCCATCTGAAAATGTACCCGCTCCACCTTCTCCAAACTGCACATTTGATTGTGGATTAAGGGCTCCATCCTTCCAGAACGCTTCAACGGATAAGGTTCTTTCATCTATAGTTTCGCCTCGTTCAATTACAATTGGTTTATAACCCGCTTCTGCTAAAAGCCAGCCTGAAAACAAACCACACGGACCAGCTCCTACAATAACCGGACGATGCTCCAAGAGCTTATCTCCTGTTTTAGGGAATGTATATTGAATGAGGGGTGCTAAAACAAGCTTTTTATTGGCTTTTAAGACCTGCTTTTCATTGCGCACTTCAGCATCAATTGTATAGGTGAATTGTATATTATGTTTACGTCGTGCATCTATGGATTTTTTATAGATTCTATACTGTTTTAATTCAGACTCTGGGATTCGAAGGGCTTGTAGTACTTTCTTTTTTAGTACTTGTTCTGTTTCATTTAAAGACAGTTTTATTTGAGATAACCGAATCATTTTTGCCTACTTTCTTATATATATCTTTGTATGATTAAGCCTTTCCTAAAAGACTTTCGGAGCTATATTCATTATAAATGAAAAAACTGACCCGTCAATAGGTCAGCTCTACATCACAACAATCATCACATCATTCCATTAGCTTATCCAAACCAAATTGCTACTTCACGTTCAGCTTCTTCAACAGATGCCGAACCATGCACACAGTTCCTTTGAACATCTGTCCCAAATAAAGATCTAATGGTATTTGGACTCGCATTCTTTGGATTTGTAGCACCATTGATTTGGCGTACCTTTTCAACTGCACGTTTACCATTTACTAAAACTGCAAAGATGGGCGCACTTGACATAAACTCAACAAGACTTGGATAAAAATCTCTTCCGATATGCTCTTCATAGTGTTTAGATAACAATGTTTCATCAACATGTTTCATGTAAATATTTTCAATCACTAGTCCATTCTCTTCATACATTCCTAATATACGGCCTACTAACTTCTTCTCAACAGCATCAGGTTTTATAAGAACGAGTGTTTTTTTCCATAATAGCCTCCCCTTTTTCTTTTATAATTTACCCAATAGGAGGATTCTAAACATGTCACTTTGTATCTTCTGGATTTTTTTTCTTCAAGAGCGTCTTTCAACTCTACCATTCCTAAGTCTTTAGCGCGCTCTATTATAGCTTCATCTGATAGGGTAATGGTACTCTTCTCTGATATGTACGTTTGGATGCCTCCAAAGAACATTCCAAATCCCATTACCAATAACATTAAATATAAACTCATTCGTCCAATACGCATCTTTACCTACTCTTTCATCGCATCTTCAATTACATCCCAAGTCCCAACAGCTTCATAACCTCT
>LQAI01000244.1_pt1 | contig 10553 bp, 15 predicted proteins | sample 1535821 | NCBI WGS metagenome assembly LQAI01 (sample SAMN04331586, study PRJNA305678) | bioreactor metagenome | isolation source: bioreactor_5 inoculated with Wadden Sea sediment 1st replicate of a... | place: Germany:Bremen | reverse complement strand
GAACCCGCGGTCTCGGCCTTGACAGGGCCGCATGTTAAACCACTACACCACGCCCCCGAGCGAAAGTTATATTATCACATCGAAACCTAAAAGTCAAGCAAAAAGAGCGTTCCTTGTATAATTACTATAGACATTTTAAGTGAAGGAATATTGGAATGAAAATTGTCTCAATAGATCAAATGAAGGCAATTGAAAAATCGGCAAACAAAACAGGAATAGCTTACGAAACCATGATGGCGCACGCCGGCAACGGAGTCGCTGAATGGGTGCTTGCACATTTAGAACCTAAAATGGGTGTGATCGGTCTGGTCGGCTCGGGTAATAATGGTGGGGATACGCTGATTGCATTGACAAGGATTGCTGAAAAAGGCTATCGGACACAGGCTTTTCTGGTCCGGTCGCGTGATGAAGACCCATTGGTGGCGGATTATCAAAATAACGGTGGGGTGGTGATTGATCTGACCACGGAGGATGATTTGCGCTTCCTTGAAGCGGCATTCGGACCGGGCTTGATCCTGCTGGATGGCATGTTGGGTACGGGATTTCATTTGCCCCTGAAGGAATCTTTACTAGGCTTGATGACGCAGATTCATGAAATTGTTAAGCAACAGCCGGAAATTACGATAATTGCCGTGGATTGTCCTTCTGGCTTGGATTGTGATAACGGAGCGGCTGCAGATCAATGTCTGAGAGCGGATTACACCCTCACGATGGCAGCGGCAAAACAGGGACTATTGATTGAACCTGCCAGCAGCCTAACTGGAGAAATCATCTTGGTGGATATCGGGATTGGTGATATCAGCCAATATATCGCTGAAGACTGTCCCATACTGATGGATGAGGCGTTGGCTTTCAATCTGCTGCCCAAGCGACCTGATGCGGGTCATAAAGGGACATTTGGCACCTGTTTGGTCGTGGCAGGCACCCGCCAGTATACCGGGGCAGCTTACCTTGCGGGAAAAGCAGCCTATCGAGCTGGCTGTGGTCTGGTGAATGTTGCGACCATGCCGGCGGTCCGTGAGAGCCTTGCAGGCAGGCTGGTAGAGGCTGTTTGGACGATAATACCGGAAAATGAGGGCGGGTATGCGCTGTCAGGTGTTGAGGGCCTTAGAAGGGCACTGGAGAGCTCAGATGCCTTAGCTCTTGGTCCAGGTTGGGGATTGCAGAAACCAATCTGGCATTTTGGAAGCGCTCCTACTTTTGATCCCAACTGATCTGCCGGTGGTATTTGACGCTGATGGCTTGAAGCTTTTGGGGAGATTGAGAATTGGTGGCAAAAGTACCTGCACAAACGATCCCGACTCCGCACCCAGGTGAGATGTCGCAGATCACGGGGATGCCTATAGCAGAGATTCAGGCAAACCGTGGGCATGTCGCTGGAAAATATGGTAAGGACTGGGGTGTGACCCTCATTCTCAAGGGCGCGCATACCGTGATTGCTCTACCTGATGGTCAAATCACCATCAGCCCGGTCAGCGATTCCGCTTTAGGCACCGCAGGTTCGGGTGACGTGCTGACCGGTCTTATTGGAGGTCTCTTAGCGCAGGGATTATCCTCAAAAGAGGCGGCACTTCTCGGTGTCTGGCTGCATGGACAGGCTGGGATTCAGACCCATCGTCGCCTGTGTGGGGATGAGAGTGTGACAGCCTTGGATATTCTGGAGGCCATTCCAGAAGCGTTTAAGATAACAAAAAGGCTGGCCTGAAAGCGACCAGCCCTTTGTTGTTAGGTGAAAAACTTTACTCTGCAGCTTTTTCTTTGGGTTTAATGGTGTCAGCAACCTTGGCTCGGCCTTCTTCAAGTACCTTGCCGCCTTTGTCCTTCAATTCTGCAGCTTTTTCCTTGGCAAGTTCGGACCATTCTTCAGTTTTGTGCTTGGCTTCTTCCCAGGCTTTTTCTGCCTGCACACGAGCCTCTTCCACGGTTTCTGAAGCCTGATCACGAATTTCAATCGCTTTATCGCGAATTAATGCGCGGGTTTCTTCGCCGGATTGTGGGGCAAAGAGGAGGGAAACTGCAGCCCCAGTCAGGCCGCCAACCACGAAACCGATTAAAAATGCACCAAAATCACTTTTTTCTGACATTTTTATGCTCCTTTATGAACTTTTTGATCTCAATATTATTATGAACCAAATATGTTATGTTTTGATTAACGTTTGCGTAAACCAAATAATTGTTTGATCATCGCCATCAGCTGATTCATCTTGATCACCGGCTCAGTCAGGTTATTTGACACAAATTGTGCCGTACCTTTGAGTGTGTTCACTGTCTCACTGGTGGAATCAATGATCGGTCGAATCTCGTTTTGAAGCAAGTTGATCAGTGTGGAGAGCTGAATGATTAGGATCACCAAGCTACTCCGATGACCAACCCGAACAGTGCTGTGAAGATGATGACGATATCCCGGATGCGCTCTGTCATGTCAGCATTTCCAGGCTTAGCGAGAAAAATGGTGGCCAAAACAACCAACGCAACGATAATCACAGCTGCAATAATGCCAATGATGGTATTTTTTTTACTCTCATCAGTTGTGACTTCGGGTGAAACGGAACTCTCAGCTGGGAGAGATGGGATTTCTTCGATTACGACTTTTGATTCATCTTCCATAATTTTGTTGGCTCAATCTTCTTGTGGATAAAAATTTAAATATCATTTTAATTATTTAATTAATTATACTGGTTTACTCATCCAATGCCAAGATGATTTCTTTTTCCTCAAAGACTTTGTCTGTGGGGGAGATAGCGATATCTGCAAAAAGGTCTGATTGCTCAGCTACGGCATAGCTCTGCTTAACTATTTCGAGGATAGCCAGGAAGAGTACGATTGCCTCAATCCTGTCATAATGCTCAGGCAGCATGTTGCGGTAGGAGAGGGTGGTTTGCTGCTGTAATTTCTCCAGCAATTCCCGGATCTTGTTTTGATGGTCACCTTCGGGATGGCCACAACAGAGGTGATCGGTGCAGCTTCTTCCTGGAACCGGTAAAGGGCTTCCAGCATTGCGATCAAAGTGTCAATGGTGACACCAGTCAAATCCAGTTCTTCATCAATGACGGGAGGAGGGGCCAAACGGATATAGGAATGTAAACCTTCCGATTCCCGGTTGTGGAGCCATTTTGAAGTCACTTTGACCGCACGGTAGATCTTGAGCTGGCGAGCCAGGCTTTCCGCCGGGTCTTCTTCGCCTTCTTCCCGTTCAGGCGGCCGCGGCAATAACGCTTCGGACTTGATCTGGACCAGTTTCGCAGCTATGACCAGGAAACCCGAGACTTCCACCGCGGAATTCTGCTGCAAGTCTGAAAGATGAGCGAGGTACTGATCGGTCACGGCAGCCAGGGCCAGACGGGTGATGTCCAGTTCTGATTTGACGATTAAATCTAAAAGGAGGTCTAAAGGACCTTCGTAGACCTCTGTGCTGACTTTGTAATCTGAACCTGCGGTATGGATAATGGACATAAATATTTACCTAGATTTATTATACCCTGAGAGCGGAGAATCCCCCTCAAAATATAAAAAAGATTTTACGATTTTAATGTTTTAAGTTACAATCTTAATCAAAATACAAATTTCAATAGTTGAACTGTTGATGCGCAAGCCATTTCATGAGATGGCTGGCGCATCGGTGGTTCTGGATATGGATTCTAGATATATGAATGATGTCTTTACATCCGAAGCGCCGGAACATTTATCAAAACGCCTCAATCTACCTTTCAAAGATTTCTTCCTTTTATCCAGAGCACTCACACATCGTTCTTACCTCAATGAAAACAAAGACGCCATTGAGGATAATGAACGTTTGGAGTTTCTGGGTGATGCTGTTTTGGATTTCATCGTGGCAGATTGGCTCTATAACCATTACCCTGAAAAGCCCGAAGGTGACCTGACCCGGTTGCGTGCCGCCCTGGTGCATACCGATCAATTGGCTGAATTTGCCAAGATGATTGATTTAGGTTTGGCTCTAAAATTGGGGCATGGTGAGATTCAGGCCGGGGGCCGAGAGCGCAACACCTTACTATGTGATGCATTTGAGGCGCTTAGTGGGAGCCATTTATTTGCAGGGTGGGATCAAATCCGTGAATGGATTTATGTTCCCCTTACTAGAGGATGTGGTTGACGAAATCTTCCAAAACCACATGGATGATGATACAAAAGCCGCTTCCAGGAATGGGCGCAGGGCAATGGCCATTCCTCACCGCGCTATGTCCTGATAGATGAAAAGGGCCCTGACCACGCTAAACTTTTCGAAATGGAAGTTCGGATAGGTAAAACACCCTATGGCCGGGGAACCGGAACCAGCAAACAATCCGCAGAAAAAGCCGCCGCCAAAGAAGCTTTAATCGAGCTGGGGATATTGGAGCGACGATAAATTTATGATCAGAAGGCTTAATTCCCTGGAATTACAGGGCTTCAAAACATTTGCGACAAGTACCCGATTAGAGTTCCCGGGGCAGGTTACGGCTATTGTCGGCCCGAACGGCTCCGGAAAGTCGAATATCGCCGATTCCATCCGCTGGGCGTTGGGTGAACAGTCCTATTCCCTTTTGCGAGCTAAGAAAACGGAAGATATGATCTTCTCGGGTTCGCAGCATAAGCCGCGGGCTGGGATGGCGGCTGTCACCATCAATTTCAATAACGAAGACGGTTGGCTGCCCATTGATTACGCTGAGGTTTCGCTTTCACGGCGTGCCTACCGGGACGGGCAGAATGAATATTTGCTGAATGGTCAAAAAGTCCGGCTAAAGGACATTAGCGAACTGCTGGCCCAGACGGGCCTGGCAGAAATGTCCTATACGATCATCGGGCAGGGCCTGGTCGATGTGGCTTTGGCTCTAAAGCCTGATGAACGCCGGAAGCTCTTTGAAGAAGCGGCTGGGATTGGCCTTTATCAATCCAGAAAAGCTGAGGCTCTGAAGAGGCTTGAGAATACCCGTAAGAATCTGGATCGGGTGTTGGATATCATGACGGAAATTAAACCCCGTCTGCGCAGCCTGGAACGCCAATCAGCGAGGTTCACAGAATACCAAAGTCTGCGAGCTGATCTGCAGGTGCTGCTCCGTGAGTGGTATGGCTTCCACTGGCACCAGAAGCAAGACGATCTGCGTAACGCCCGGACAGCTAATAAAAACCATGAACAACAGCTCAGCGCCATGCGGCGTCAGCATGCCGAACTCAGCCACCAGGTTGAGGAATCCCGCTCCACGCTGCAGGAAAAGCGGCACTCCCTGGAACTGGCGCATAAAACTCTGTCCGAATTACATCGCGATTTTGAAAAATCCTCCCGAGAACTGGCTATCCTGGAAGAACGGCGGCGATCCTATAAACATCAGCAGCAGGATATCGAAATCGATCTGGCGAACGTTGAAGAGGCACTGACCGGCCTGGAAACCCAGGAACTCGGTTTTACGGAAGAGATTGAACAGCGGACCGCTGAATATAATGCCGCTCTGGATGAAGTTAACCAGGTCGAAACGAAACTGGCAGAAGTCAAACGCCAAAAGGAAAACGAAGAAGCGCTGCTTTCCGAAACCCGAAAGAAGCGGATCAGGCTGGAAACTGAAAATCTGCAGCTGAAAGCCCGGCTGGAAGAGCTGAATAACCGCCTCCAATCTCAGGCACTTGAACGCAATAAGGCTGAGTCATCTTTGGCTGCGCTCAAAGAAGAAAGCGTGGCTTTGATGGGTAAGACTGAAGAAGCTGAAAAAGCCTATCAAGCCGCTGAGAAGAACCTTGAAAAACAAAATGAAAGCCTAAAAGCAAAAAGGGCTTTATTGGACCTGCTGGAAGTGCAGCGTCAATCTGAGACAGATAAGCTAGCTTCGCTAAACGCCACCAAGGCAAAATTGAAGGCTCAATTTGATGTCCTCCAACAAGCGGAAGCTGCTTTGAGCGGCTATTCCGAAGGTTCTAAGGCCATCTTGGAGGATTCCCGCAAGGGCCAATTACCCAAAGGTATTGAGCCCCTCTCTCAGCATTTGGTTGTGGATGAGAAATATGAAAAAGCGCTCAGCGCAGCCTTAGGTGAGCTGGCTGACCTGCTGGTAGTTCCGTCCGATGCCAGGGACATGATCATTGCCTATTTGGAGTCGAAAGAACAAGACCGGGTAGCCCTGGTCGCCGAATCCACATCGGACAAGTCCTCTGTTTCAAAGTCCATCCTCGCATCCAAGGGCGTGGTTGGCCTGGCCAGTGATCTGGTACAGGTGGATGAACGGTTTGCCTCAATTTCGCAGGCCATTCTCTCGCAATTGGTTATTGTGGAGGATCAAAGGACTGCCCAGGCGATATTACCTGGACTTAAGAACGGCCAAAAGGTCGTCACTCTGAATGGGTTGGTATTCCACACTAATGGGATCATCACTTCTGGACAGAACGCTTCCGCTAAGCGAATTGGACGCACCCGGCAAAAAGGTGAACTCGAAGCGGAAATCCAAGCCATTGACGACAAAATTAAGCAGAAGGATAGTGGGCTGGCGAAACTGAACACCGAGCTGGAGAATAATCGCAAACAATATCAGGCCTTTACGCAATCCGTTGAACAGGCTGATCGGGAACAAAAAGAATCCTATCGGGCCAGGCAGAAACTCCTGGACGAATACTCACGGTTTGAGGAGCAGATCAACTGGCACACGGATCGTTTGGAAGCATTAGACGGCAGTGAAACCGAAATCCGATCCCAGATTGAACAGCATCAGCAAAATGCGAAGATCTGGAGATCCAGGCTGACTGAATTGATGGACGCGGAAGAAGCCTATCAGGAAAATGTGAACGCTGTGCCTGTCTTTGACGTGCAGCAGGAACTCAATCAGTGGCAAACGCACCAAATTGTGGCTAAGAACGCCCTGGGTGCGGCCCGTCAACGGGCGCAGGACCATAAAGGGCGCTTGGATGACGCCAAGGAACGCCTGTCCTCTACCGGGAGCGGATTGGGATGATCCAGTCTGGGCTTAAGGATATCCAGGAGCAGGAAGTAATTCTTAAGACGGAGATTGATCAGGTCTCCACGAATATCGCCGAGATTGAAAAGACTCAAATTGATCCGCTGACGCAGTCTCAGAATGAGGTTGAGAAATCCGTTCTGGACCTCCAGCGGCTGGAAGATCAATCTCATAAAAAGGTGATCATCGCCGAACGACAATACACTCAATTGCAGCTTGAACTTGACCGGCGCAATGACCAGTTGGAAAACCTGGTCCAGAAAATTGAAGACGATTTCGGCTTGGTCGCCTATGACTATGAAAAACGGATGGATGGGCCCAATCCTTTGCCATTTGATGATGGCACGATTGAGAACCTGCCCGTTGTCAAAGAAATTCCACCGAATTTGGAAAATGACATCAAACAGCTCAAGGCTCAAATCCGCAGGATCGGTGCGATTAACCCGGAAGCTCAGCAGGAATATCTGGAAGTCAAAGAACGCCATGAGTTCATGACGCAGCAGATTTCTGATCTTGAAGCCGCCAGTGAAGACCTGCACAAGGTGATTAATGAACTGGACACATTGATGGAGCGTGATTTCATCAGCACGTTCAAGGCTGTCAATGTGGAATTTTCAGATTATTTCACCCGGCTTTTCAATGGCGGTGAAGCGAAGTTAATCTTCTCAGATGAAGAAAACCCTGTTGAGGGCGGTGTGGATATCGAAGCCCGGCTTCCCGGCAGGCGCCAGCAAGTATTGGCCCTTCTCTCTGGTGGTGAACGGAGCTTAACTGCTGTAGCGCTGATCTTTGCACTCTTGAAGGTCTCACCAACACCCTTCTGCATCCTCGATGAGGTTGATGCCATGTTGGATGAATCCAATGTTGGACGGTTCATTGACCTGCTGAGAGATCTCTCGCAGAAGACCCAGTTTGTGATCATTACGCATAACCGTAACACGGTGCAGGCAGCGGATGTGATCTATGGCGTCACCATGGGTCGTGAATCCACCAGCCAGATGATCAGCCTTAAGCTGGAAGAAGTGGATGAAGAATACTTAAAGTAACCCCTTCAAATTAAACAAAAAGAAGCGCTGATCAGCGCTTCTTTTTTGTTTTATGTTTACGTTCTTCTCTAGTAGTCACCCAACATAATGGCACTCATCAGAGCGGTGGGCATAGCAGGTGTCGTGGGAACGTATTCAGACCAGTCATCAAAAATTTCGATGTCATCGCGACCATCCCGCACTTCAGCCAACCACACATTAAATACTTTATCTTTTTCGCTCTGGAAGTCAGCTGTGGACATTTGAGCTTCACGTCGTCCAATGAATTGGATGATGTGCCAGCCGAAATCGGTCTGAACAGGTTCACTGATCTGACCGGGGGTGTCCAGCGCAAACGCTGCATCGGAGAAGGCTTGAACCATATCGGTGGCGTTGAACCAACCCAGATCGCCGCCGTTATCCTTATTGGATGTGTCAGTAGAATATTCAGCAGCCAGTGTTGTCCAATCTTCACCTTCATTCAGAAGATTGATGACAATCTGAGCTTCCTCTTCGGTGGCCACCAGAATGTGACGAGCCCAAACCTGTTCTTCAACTGGGGTCAAATCCGCGGTGATTTCTTCTTCCAATTTTTCGCTCAGCAAGCTGACCTCAAGCATTGATCGCAGTTGGTCAACTGTAAAGTTATAATCCTCAAATTGATCGGAGAAGTCCTTAACATTTTGAGCGTAGATCTCAGTTGAATAGGTTGTGGGGGTGGGGGTATGGACGGGACCAATGTGGCTGTAGCTTCGACCTCAGTTGATTCGCCGGTCGTCTCATCAGAAACAGCCGTTTCTTCGGTTGCGATCACTTCTTCAGTAGCGTCAGTCTCCTCAGGGGCATTAGTTGGCTCCTGAGTTTCTGTCGGTGTGCTTGTGGGAGGAACCAACGCCATCTCGGTCCTCGAGTAGGTGGGGGTCGCTTGAACCGTAGCTGTCATCGCAGGGGTGGGGGTGCCGTCGGGATAGAAACCAAAAGAGCTCTGCAATGCTGCATCAATCTCTTCATCGGTTACTGTGATACCTCGGCAGCCGCCTCCTCGCGGATGATGACTTCATAGATCAAGTCATCCAACACCTGACTGCCAAGTGTCTGACTGTCTTGCAGTTGATAGGCGTAGCTTTGAGCGTAGCTCAGGAAGGAACCGCCCAGATCAGCACCATAAATTTGATAATACTGATAATAAGTGTATGCCTGATCAATCAATTGAGCCCTCGTATATTTCACACGAGATTCCAATTCTTCAGCTTTAATAACCTGGTCACCAACCTTGGCAACAGGATGATTTGGCCGGATGATGTTATTTTGGATCAGACCATAAGCAATCAGACCAACCACAGCTACTGCGATAACGATCGTGACAATGATGATAGTCTTTGTCTGCCGTTCTTCTCGCTGTTTCCGTGCCAGGTGTTTCTTAGTAAGTGTTTTATTGCTCTGTTTTTCATTTGCCATTGTGGTTTCGACCTATCTACTTAATGGGCTGGGATAAACAGTCTAATTGCTTGAGAAAGGCAATAAGGCAATGTGGCGAGCGTTCTTGATGGCCTTGGCAACAGCACGTTGATGTTTGGCGCAGGCGCCGGTCTGGCGTCGGGGCCGAATTTTGCCAGTTTCGTCAATATAGCGACGAAGAAGGTCTGTGTTCTTATAGTTGATCACAAGATCTTTGTCGTTGCAAAATTGGCAAACTTTAGAACGCGAGAAATACCGATTTCCTCGACCTCTATAATTACTCATTTTGAACTCCTGTTTATTTGCAGAAGGTTAGAAGGGAAAATCCTCGAACTCTTCTGTTTCATTTTGATTGTTCTTATCCTTGCTATCCATCATCAAAATATCACGGGCAATGATTTCTACCGATTTCTGTTGGTTTCCATTGCTGTCAACCCATTCACGGATCTGTAAACGACCCTCGACATAAACCATGCTGCCTTTGGATAGATATTGCTTGGATATCTCTGCTAAATCTTCCCAAGCGACCACGTTGAACCAATCGGTCTCTGTATGCCGCTCTCCGTCTTTCGATTTCCAGGATCTGTTGCAGGCAACTGAGAAACTGGAAACTGACTTGCCGGTGGGAGTGAACCGCATCTCGGGATCTCTCCCAAGATAACCAATAATCATGACCTTATTCAAACAACGGGCCATGAAGGCCTCACTTTCGTATCCCAGGAACGATTACTCGTCCTTTTTGACAATAATGTGCCGGATGATCGGTTCAATATATTTCAGTGTCTGAGTCAGTTGGGCGCCGTAATCCGGTTCCATCTCAACTTCCATGTAGACATAGTATCCATCCCGGAAGTTCTGGATTTCATAAGCAAGGGACTTGGTGCCCCAAAGATCAGTCTTGAGGACCTTGCCGCCATTGTCTGTGATGAGGGCGTCACGCGTTCAACAATACCTTGCGTGGTTTCCTCGTCCAGATCAGGTTGGACGATGTAAATTAATTCATACTGTCGCATTTGGATTCTCCTTTCCTCGGGTTTGCTGCTCTTGGCTATCGTAGATAGTTGGGCAGTGGAAAGAAACCTATTAAATTTTTTGGCTTCTTTGCTGCATTGCTCAATTCATGAACAACACAGCAAAG
>LQAI01000243.1_pt1 | contig 10611 bp, 17 predicted proteins | sample 1535821 | NCBI WGS metagenome assembly LQAI01 (sample SAMN04331586, study PRJNA305678) | bioreactor metagenome | isolation source: bioreactor_5 inoculated with Wadden Sea sediment 1st replicate of a... | place: Germany:Bremen | reverse complement strand
TTCTCACTGCCGCGCCAGCCGCCCAGGCTGATCTCCATCTGGTCCCTTTCCAAAATCGGTTTCTCAATTCGGTCCATCTTATCCAACCGCTTTAGGATCGCCTTTCCCCGGTTGGAAAATTTGACATTGTCATAGACCTTGCCCACATCAGAAGCCGCTTGGCCGCCTGTTCCAGCCGGGAGATTTCCTTCTGCTGGGCCTGGAAGCGTTCCGCCTGCTTGGCAAGCCTGATCTGCTTATCAAACATATATTCCGAATAATTGCCCGGGAACTGCGCGATTCTCCCCAAATCCACTTCGAGAATGGCGTCAACAACCATATCGAGGAAGTAACGGTCATGCGAAACGATCACAACCGTCCCGGAAAAGTCCTCGATCAACCGCTGGAGCATCGCCTTGCCATCCAGGTCCAGGTGGTTATCCGGCTCATCCAGCAGGAGGATATCCGGCCGCCCGATGATGATCTTTGCCAGCCCAAGGAGCTTCTTCTGCCCCCCGCTCAGCTTGGCAACCGGCAGTTCCAATTCATGTTCTTCTAAGCCAATTGATGCCAGCAGCTTACGAATCCGACCTTCCAAACCGGGGCCGCCCAGTTCAGCGAAACGCTCCAAGAGAGCTTCCTGCCGGTCAATTAACTTTGCCAGGCGTTTCTCGCTGCCATACACTTCCGGGTCAGCGAACTGCTCTTCCAGCGCGGCCAGTTCCCCCTCGAGCGCCAATACCTGATGCGCTCCCTCCCGTGCCGCCTCATAAGCCGTCTGGGCCGGGTCAAGATCAAGATCCTGAGCCATATAAGCCACCGTCAGGACTTTATCTCGCAGGAGAAAGCCCGAATCCGGTTTCAATTCACCCATGACCAGCTTCAACAAGGTCGTTTTCCGCTGCCATTTGGGCCGATCACGCCATAACAGCCCTCCTGAAGCTCGCAGGACGCTTCCAGAAAAATCGGCTTGGCGGGATATGAAAAAGTCACTTTATCAAGACGGATACGAATCATGCACCAATGTTATCATGCGCGTGTGAGGTTCTACCACCGGATTTTTGACGCATTAATGAGATAATCTTGGTAGATTTTTATCCGGACTTTCCCTATAATAAAAGGGAACTCGTCATAACAAGAAACATTGAACCTTTGGAGGAATCATGGCTCGAAAATCACTTGGTTTTGTCCCCTTAATTTGGGACTGCCCATCCTGCGGCACTCAAAATCCCGGCCCCATCAAATCTTGTACAGCGTGCGGCGCTCCCCAGCCGGAAGATGTAAAGTTCCTGCGGGTGGATGAAGAACAATTTAACTTTATCAAGGATGAAGCCCTGATCCGGATGGCCAAGGCCGGGCCGGACATTCACTGCCCTTGGTGCGGCACCCGCAACCCCGGCACAGCAACCCTCTGCAGTAACTGCGGCGGTGAACTGGGCCAGGGCGGCAAACCGCGGCAGGCCGGCGGGAAAGTTCAAACCGTAAGTGAGGCCAAGGCCGAAGCTGAAAAGCCACAGCCCGTGCCGACCTCCAGCTCTTCCACCGCCAGTGGTTTCAAACAGCCTGCTAAACCTGTGAATAAGAAAGGCATCATTATCGCAGTAGTTGTCATCGCAGTGCTCTGTTTGGCTGGCATCCTGGTATTAAGTTTCCTGAATAAAACCGATTCCACCACAGCAACCGTTTCAGACCTCTATTGGGAACGCAGCATTCAGGTTGAGGCCTACCAGGAGGTCACTACCATTGACTGGTGTGACGAACTCCCCAGCAGTGCAGTTGTGCTATCAATGTCACAACAATACCGCTACACCTCCGAGACCCAGTCGCCAATGCCACCGAGGTCTGCGGTGAGGAGTATGTAGAAGATACTGGCACAGGTGTGGGCGAAGTTGTTCAGGACTGTGTCTATGAAGTCTATGATGATTATTGCGAATATCAAGCCTGGGACCTGGGTGGCCCTCAGCCCAATAACGGTGTCAGGACGTGATCTGGATCCCTATTGGCCCAGCGTCTCTCAGGATGATGGTATTCGTGAAGCAGGTACTACCGAAGACTATGCCATCACATTTAGAGCCGATGGTGAAGAATACACCTACTATACCGATGATGTGGATCTCTTCCTCCAGGCTGAAATCGGCAGCACCTGGACTATCAGTGTTAATCAACTGGGCAATGTGAGAAGCGCTGAACCTTACAATTAAGGTCTATATTGGGTATAATATAATAACCAATACAAATAAGAAAGGTTATTTATAAAAAATGGAGGAGTACCCGATGGATCTATTTGAATATGCTAAAGTTGGCAAACCCGCACCTTATTTCGAGATGCGCACCACCAAAACCTGGACACTCTGGATGAGGTCGCTACCCTGGATGATTACAAGGGAAAATGGCTGATCCTCTTCTTCTATCCTGAAGACTTTACCTTCGTCTGCCCCACCGAAATCCTGGCGCTCTCCGACCGCTATGAAGAATTTCTCGAAGTGGGAGCGGATGTTCTCGGTGTTTCCACCGACTCCGTACACTCGCATAAAGCCTGGTTGAACACTCCCCTGGATAAAAACGGTATCATGGGCACCAAGTATCCCCTCGCGGCAGACCGCACCCACGAAGTGGCCGAAGCCTACGGCGTGCTGGTTGAAGAAGAAGGCATCGCACTGCGCGGTCTCTTCATCATCGATCCCGAAGGCGTGCTGCAATATTCCGTGATCCACAACCTGAACATCGGCCGCAGCGTAGATGAGACCCTGCGTGTCCTGGAAGGCCTGCAAGCCGGTGGGCTTTGCGGCGCTGACTGGGAACCCGGCGACGACTTACTCTAGAACGGAGCAAAATCATGCCGATGCGCCCTAAAAACACCGATGCCCCCGCTGGACGGGGTCACCGAATGGCTAAATTCAGAACCGGATATGGAAGCCCTCAAGGGGAAACCCCTGCTGGTCTACTTCTGGGCCGTCAGCTGCCATATCTGCCATGATAATATGCCCAAGCTTCAGGCCTGGCGAGAGGAATTTGGCCCCAAGGGGCTGAACATGATCGCCATCCATTGCCCCCGGATGAAATCCGACACGGATGTGGAAAAGGTCAAAGAAGCACTCAAAGAATACGGAATCGTGGAACCCTGCGGGATAGATAATAAGCACCTGGCCAAGAAAGCGTTCGATAACGACCTTTGGCCGGCTTATTTCATCTTCGACAGTGAAGACCTACTCAAGCGTCGTGCGGCCGGTAATGCCGGTCTCTCCATGCTGGAGCCGATCCTCGAAAAGATGTTTGAGTAAACTCATTAATGGATAGAGAAACAGCCCGCAACATGCGGGCTGTTTTTAGTTACCTTAGTGATGGATCAGATTAGTCCAGCGCTGAGACAATTTCTTCCCCACCGACCATCTGAATTTGCTGACCGGGCTTCAGGGATAAAAAGTCCTCATCCCACTCGCCATTCAGCAGCTTCCGGATCAGCACTAAATCCCCCGCCAGCTTCTCAAACCGCCAACCATTCTCAGCGGCGTCCTGTTGGGCTTTGGTCAGGGCCAGGCGTTCATCCGGGGCACCCATCTCAATATATCCCGCCCGTTCATAATGCGCCTGCCAGGCGGACATCGTCTCCATCAAGTAATCAGCGTTATCCTGGCCGTATTTCTCAACATATTCCGCATAAATTGCGTCCGTGTCAGCGCTGCTTATTGCGCCAATCGAGAGTACACTCGACTCGCTATCGGCTCGCTCGACAAAATCCTGCACATACCAGTAGGTACCCAGGGCAGGACTGGAACTGAGCGTCATAGCGGCCCCGGGAACCCAAAAAGAGCGTAATGCAGTCATGTGCCCGGGGGAGCACCAAAGGGAGCTCACCGGCCCGCAGCCCATCGGTCGCTTTGCCGCACAACCCATAAGCCAGCACAATGGCGTCATAGCCTTCTGCCGCCGTGGTCCGGTCAATCTCCTCCTGAAGCAACCGGCGCAGCTTCGCGGGCGTCCGGTGCAGGCCATAATGGTGCAGGGAGACATCCACGATCTGCGGTGATCGTGCAGCCGCCAAATAACAGGGCGAGCCAGCACGTCACAGGCAAGGCACTTCAAACGCAGCGGTTTCATGTCACTCAATCTGAATTACAGTTCTTTCCAGAAGGCTTCCAGCGCGCTGAAGGTCTTTTCAGGTTGTTCCCAATGTGGGAGCCCTCGGGTAGGCGGAATCCGTTCCGCTTGCCAATTATCCTTTTCCTGCAGCATGCCCGGCAGCATCTCAAAATTGGTATAGGGGTCCTGGTCATAGATCACCAGAACGGGCTGCTCCAAAACCTTGTAGACCGTCTCCCGGACAGCGGGTGTGAACAGTTTGCCACTCAGGAAGTAAGTCGGCGCATATTGCGCGCCCGGTTGGTGGGCGGTCACATAGGCATAATCCACAAAACTGGGCGGCACATAGCCTCGAAACTCATACTGAGGAAATGTTGAATGCTGGGCCGGCTGGAAACGAGGTCATAAATTGGTCTATTCCAAAGCGGAACGGCCAATCCGGCATAAACCTGATTCTTTGCGCCTCGCTGGCGTGCCCGCTGGCTGATTTTATCCGTCCGGGGCTGCTTGAAACCGGTGGGTGAGATCATCACCAGAGACCGGATCCATTCCGGTGAATGAACGGCGGCCAGTGCAGCAAACTCACTCGATAACGAGAGCGTCACCACATCAGCAGGTTTCCCGACCACGTCGCGGACAAATTCCACAATGGCATCCTGATAAAGCCGGGTGCTGTAAAGGCGGTCGGAACGATCCGAGAAGCCAAACCCAGGCAGGTCCAGGGCATAGATCGGCCGCTTGCCGCGATAGTGATCAAAGATCGGCTTCATCTCATGCGCACTGGGGGCAGCGTTAATGCTGTGCAGCAGAACTATGGGCGTCCCCTTCCCGCTCAGGTCAGCATAATAACCCAGCCTTCCGGCGTTTTGGGTAGTCGCTTCAAAAAGGTCCGCGTCGAGTGCGCCGGTTATGCTTGATGATGATTGATGTATTTCTTGCTGTAGACAATCCATCCGGCAATGGAAGTCAGGAGGGCCGCAGCCGTCCCGCCCAATCCCCAGAGGAGTCCTTTTCCAACTTTCTTACTCGTTTTATCCATTAATATTTCTCCCGGCCTTGCATTGAATGTCAGGCGGAGCGCAAAGCCACAGTGTTAAATTTAGCACATTTCAGGGGGAAGTGGAAATTTCTGGAGAATCAGCAAAGAGTTCATGCGAATCTAGGAAAAGTAGCTCTTCCTGCCTAGAAGATATCCTTCCTCTACCCCACTCCGCTTCGCTGCGGGGGTTCCGCTTCGCTCCAGTGGAAATTCTCACCCTTACTGACCTCTACAGCACTAAATGTAGAATCAGGGCAAGATTGAAAATCAGGAGCATTCATGAAATCCAGAACCTTATGGTGGATTTTGGGCGCGGTGGGGATCTTTTCCTCATCAGCAGCCTGACCATCACCATCGTTGAATATTCCCGCTTCAAGGGCCAATCCTCCAGCTTCCCAACTGGCAGCACCATTGCCGGGGTGCCGGTGGGCGGGCTGGATGCCGCCGCGGCAGTCACCCGAGTGGAAGAAGTCTACAGCCTGCCTTTGGACCTGGTTATCGAAGATCACACCATCGCTGCCAGCCCCGTTGACCTGGGGTTTGAGATGGATCCATTCTCGCTCGTCCAGGCGGCACTGGATGAGGTGCAGACCAGCGGTTACTGGTCGTCCCTTTGGAACCGGATCTCATCAGAAGCGGTCACTGTTCCCCTGGATGCCACTGTGAATTCTGAAACGTTGCGAAACTATCTCGTTCAGGAGATTGAACCCGCTATACCCAGGCCGGCACACCACTCTCCCCGATCCCCAACACCACCAACTTTGCCCTGAGCACCACCGGCAACGGGCTGGATTTGGATCAATCGGTCACGGATATCACTGCTGCCCTACTGGACCCCGATATCCACCAGGTTGCCCTCTCAGTCACCAATGCTGCGACCGGTTCGCTGGACTGGTCCGCCCTGGAAGCCTTTCTCAAACACAATATCGAATGGACCGGCTTTGACGGGCTGGTGGAAGTCTATGTGCAATCCATGGAAAACGGGCAAACCCTGCACTTTGCCACCTGGGACGGCGTGGACGTCACCCCGAATATTGCCTTCACCGGCGCCAGCACCATCAAGGTGCCGATCATCATCTCCCTCTTCCGAAATCTGGATGAGCCTACTCCGGATATTGTGATTGGGTTGATGGAGGAGATGATCGTCAACTCAGAAAATGCAGCCGCCGATACTCTGATGCAGTATTACCTCGATGAAGACCGGGGACCGCTAATCGTCACCGAAGATATGGAAGCCCTGGGATTGGAAAGTACCTTTCTGGCTGGCTATTTCTATTATGATGCACCCCTCCTCCGTTGGATAGACACTCCCGCCAACACACGCACTGATATTGACCTCGATCCGGACCTTTACAACCAGATCACCGTCGGAGAGATAGGCACGCTGATGACCGGCATCTATCAATGCGCGGCGGATGGCAGCGGTCTGCTAACCGAGACCTTCCCCGGCGAGATCACGCAAAGTGAATGCCAAACGATGGTGAGCATTCTATCCGAGCTCAAGCCTCTCCAATTCATTGACACCACCCTGCCACCGGAGGCAACCGTGGCGGATAAATACGGGTACGTGATCGAATTGGACGGGTTATTACATTCCATCACTGACGCTGCGATCATCTACACCCCGGATGCAGACTTCGTAATTGTGCTCTCCGTCTATCAATCGGAGTGGCTTTATGAAGTGGAAGGGGCACGAGTCATTGGACGTCTCGCCCAGACCGTATATAATTTCTTTAACCCTAATAATCAGGCCCATTGGTGGCTGGACTGACCATGAAAGTGATATTGACGCACGAACAAGCGGATATGGATGCCCTGGCATCCCTGCTGGGCGCCTGGCTGTTAAATCCGGATGCCCTGCCCGTCTTGCCGCGCGCTATCAACCGCAATGGCCGCCGCTTCATCAAGCGCTACGTCGACCAGCTCCCCTTCATTGAACAAAAGACCTGCCCAAAGAGGAGATAACCGAGATCCTCCTGGTGGATACCCAGTCGCTGATCACGCTGAAGGGCATGAGCGAGCAGACCAAGGTTATCGTCTATGACCACCACCCCCTGCGGGAAGACATCAATCCAGCCTGGGAACTGCACATGACTCAGTCTGGCGCAAACACCAGCCAGCTTGTGGCACTGATCCAGGCAAAGGGGCTGACCCTGACGCCCGTCCAGGCCAACGTCCTGGCAATGGGTCTTTATGAAGACACCGGCGCCTTCACCTATGGCTCAACGACCCCCGACGACCTAACAGCGGCAAGTTTCTGCCTGGCGCAGGGTGCAGACCCGGACATCCTCAGCCATTATCTCTACCCGCCGCTTTCCAAATCGCAGCGCGAACTTTATGACCGCCTGCTCAGGGCTGTCGAAACCACCAACGTGGAGGGACAGACCATCCTGACCGCCAAGGCTAACGCTCTGGATGTGAAAGATGAAATTTCCAGCGTGGCGCATAAGCTGCGTGACGTGCTCAACCCGGATGCCTTGTTATTGTTGGTGGCAACCACCCAGGCATCCGCCTGGTGGCTCGCGCCACCAATGACCGGGTTGACGTCTCCGCGATCGCCGAGGAACTGGGCGGCGGCGGGCACAAACGGGCCGCCTCAGCCCTGATCCGCCCGGAAGGTCATTTGGATGAAGCCCAGACCCTCCAATTCCTCGATGAACATATCAACGGCTGACCAGCGGGCTGAGCAAACACATCCCCTCCCAGACTTCCGTCGGCGGGATCATGAGCCGCGATCCTCTGCTCCTCTCCCCGAGACGCCGGCCAAAGAAGCCAACCGACTGATGCAGCGCTATGGCTATGAAGGCTATCCCGTTGTGGCGGTCGGCAAGGTCGTGGGCCTGCTTAATCGCCGAGAAGTGGACCGCACGATCAGCCACGGGCTGGACCTCAATGTCGGCAGCCTGATGACTGCCGGGACCGTACAGATCACTCCCGTTGCGCCCCTGGAAGAACTGCAGTCCCTGATGGGCAGCACGGGCTGGGGTCAGGTGCCGGTGGTCGATCACGATGGCGAAGTGATCGGCATCGTCACCCGGACCGACCTGATCAAGACCCTATCCGCCAAGCCCGACATCCCCGAGCAAGAAGCTATCGTGAAAATGCTGGGACAGGCCATTCCCCCTGCCCGGCTGGCACTGCTGCAAGCCCTGGCCGATGAGGCCGGGAAGGTTAATCTACCGATTTATGTCGTGGGTGGTTTCGTACGAGATTTATTGCTCAATCGACCCAGCCTCGATTTCGACATCGTGGTCGAAGGGGATGCAATCTTCTTCGCCAACCAGCTGGCAGCCCATTGGGGTGGTCGGGTCGTGGCCCACCGGCGGTTTGGTACCGCCAAATGGGAGATCAATGGCGTTCGCGAGAAATTATTGGCTCAATTAGATTCAGATCAACAAAGTGACCCAGCGCTGCTCCCTGAAAGCCTTGACCTGATCACCGCTCGTACGGAATTCTATGAACAGCCGGCAGCCCTGCCCACCGTGGAAAGCAGCAGCATCAAGATGGACCTGCACCGGCGGGACTTCACGATCAACACCCTTGCCCTGCGGTTGGACGGTGAGCATTTCGGCCAGATCTATGACTACTGGGGTGGACTGAACGACCTGCACAAAGGACAAATCCGTGTGCTGCATGCGCTCTCATTTGTTGATGACGCCACCCGCCTGCTGCGGGGCGTCCGCTTCGAACAGCGTTTCGGGTTTGAGATTGAACCCCGTACACTGAGCTTGATGGCGGAAAGTCTGCCGCTGCTGGATAAGCTGACCGGTGCTCGTATCCGCCACGAAATCAATCTGATCCTGGCGGAACCCAAGGCATCGCTGATGCTACGGCGTCTTTCGGGGCTGGGCATCCTCAACGCAATCCATCCCGAATTGCCCTGGGACGAAACCCTGCAGTCCAACCTGGACCTGGTGGAACTCACCGAGGTTGACCCAGCCTGGGAACTGCCTACACAGCTGGACCACCTCAGCCTGATTCAGGTCCTCCGCTGGCAGGTCTGGCTCGGGAAGCTGTCGCAGAGCGCCATCCAATCGATTGCGTCCCGACTGCGGTTCAAATCCAACCTGAAAAATTGCTCCTGGCCACCAGCCGGCTGATCCATGCCCTGCCGGAGCTGAATCAGGCCAAACCCAGCCAGGTTGCGCACCTTTGTGCCGAAGCGCCCCGCCTGGCAATTTATGCCGCACATCAATCCACGCAGGATGAAAGCATCAAAACCCTGTTGTGGAATTATGTCAGCCAGTGGGCTGCAATCGAACCTGTTACCACCGGAAACGACCTCAAAGCGATGGGGCTTGCGCCATCACCCGCCTTTAGCAATATCCTCAGCGCGTTGCGGGATGCCTGGCTGGATGGCAAGATCCACACCCCAGAGCAAGAACGGGCACTCGCCGAAAAATTAGTCGCCGAGGCCAAACTCACCTAACCTTTGTCTTCACCAATAGGCAAAACCCGTGGACAAACCTTCCCCAGCCCAACTCAAATTTAATCCGCGATCGCTCAATATCCGACCGGTGCGGGAAACTGACCTGCACGCCCTGGAATGGGACGGCGAATATCAAAAATTCCGCCGGATGTACGCTCAGCTATTCAAGCAGAGCCAGCAACAGAAAATCCTGATGTGGCTGGTCGAGATCCCCCTGCAGGAGATCATCGGGCAGGCGTTTGTGATGTTGAGCAGCGGGGAAAGGGATGCCGCCGATGGTTTCACCCGGGCGTATATCTTCGGATTCCGGGTCAAAACCCATTGGCGTAACCAGGGGATTGGGTCCTATTTGATGGACTATGTGGAAAAAGACTTATACGAAAAAGGGTTCCGCTATGTAACATTGAATGTTGCCAAAGAGAACCCTGATGCGCGCCGGCTCTATGAGCGGCTTGGCTATAAGGTGATCGGGTCAAAACCCGGGATATGGTCCTACCACGATGAAAACGGCAAAATCCAACGCGTTAACGAACCCGCCTGGCGGATGATGAAACGGATCCGGTCCGCTTAGGCCTCTTTAACCGGCCAGCTTTCCAGAATCTCTTTTAAGGCTTGATAATCCTTATCAAATAATTGCCGGGGGACCAGCATCGCATTTTCATTTTCAGCCGTGGACAACACCAGGCCTTCTTTGATCTCCCGTACACCGGTGAAAGCTGCTTTCTTCACTTCAATGGTCTTGGATCCCGGTGCAGTCCGAGTGAGCCCCTCATCATTCAGGGTCAGCTCGAACCCATCCCAGAATTTCATCCGCTTGGTCAGGCCGACATGCCCCAGTAAGCCCACAGCCAGCAGCGAAATAGGGATCAGCAGCCAGACCGATCCAAAGAGCATTTCGCCCACGTACATGTAGATGATTCCCAGTGAGACCAGCGCCAGGAGGACATAGGTAAACACCAGGTGCCTCCGGTTTTTCTTAAATTTTTCAAGATCAAGATAGAATGACTGCATATGCGCCTCTTTTCATCATTAGTACAGCCATTATAGTATGACCCTGGATAAAATTGGATTCAGTCAATAAAAA
>LQAI01000242.1_pt1 | contig 10625 bp, 18 predicted proteins | sample 1535821 | NCBI WGS metagenome assembly LQAI01 (sample SAMN04331586, study PRJNA305678) | bioreactor metagenome | isolation source: bioreactor_5 inoculated with Wadden Sea sediment 1st replicate of a... | place: Germany:Bremen | reverse complement strand
CTCTGCCTGATGCTCGACGCTCTCAAGCGAGCCAGCGCATCCCGTGTCACCGCCGTGGTTCCCTATTTCGGTTACGCTCGTCAGGACCGCAAGGTCGTGCCCCGCGCCCCTATTTCCGCCAAGCTCGTGGCGACATGCTGTCCGCCGCAGGCATGCAGCGACTGGTCACTTGTGACCTGCACGCCGGTCAGATTCAGGCTTCTTCAACTGTCCGGTGGACAACCTGTTCGCCGCTCCGGTTCTGCTTGATCACCTGCGCGACCGTGACGATGATTTCGTTATCATCTCGCCTGATGCAGGTGGTGTGGAACGCGCCCGCGCATACGCCAAACGCCTCGGCGCTTCTCTGGCTATCGTGGACAAACGCCGCGACGCCCCGAATCAGGCCAAGGCCATGCACATCATCGGCGATGTGAAAGACAAGGTCGCAGTCGTCATTGACGACATGATCGACACCGCAGGCACCATGTGCGCCGCAGCCAACGTCATCATGGACAACGGAGCCAAGGACGTCATGGCCTGTGCCACCCACCCGGTTCTGTCCGGTCCGGCCATCCAGCGCCTTGAAGAATCCGCATTTTCCGAAGTGGTCGTCACCGACACCATCGCACTCAGCGAAGACAAGACCTGCTGCAAGAAAATCAAGCAGCGTTCGGTCGCTTCACTGCTGGCAAAAGCCATCAACAACGTACACACCGAATCGTCGGTGTCCGTACTGTTCGTATAAGGGATTATCCCACAGGCTGCTCAAACACAGCCGCCAACCTTATAAAAGCGCGAGCGTCCGTTTATAGTAAACGGCCAGGGCGTAAAAGGAGAAACTCTCATGGCAGAACTGCTGAAACTCAACGTTCAGGAACGCACTGAACTGGGCAAAGGCCCCAACCGTCGTCTCCGTGCCACCGGCATGGTTCCCGGAATCTATTACGATGCAGCCGGAGCCAACATCGCCGTCAAGGCCGAGATGGTCCCCCTTCAGAAAATTTACGCACAGCTTGGTAGCACTCAGGTCTTCGAGCTGGTCCTGGAAAAGGACGGCAAGACCCAGACCCACCCCGCTCTGCTGTGGCGCGTCCGCAACGAGCCGGTCAAGGGCACTCCTGACACGTCGACTACTTCGGTGTTGACCTGAACAAGGAAATCAAGGTCGCTGTTCACTTCGAACTGACCGGTACCTCCAAGGGCGTCAAGCTTGGCGCTGTTCTCGAACAGTACCGCGATGTCGTTGATGTTATCTGTAAGCCCATGGACATTCCCGAATCCATCGTCATCGATATCACCGAACTGGATCTGATGGATTCCGTCCGCATTGAAGACGTTGTATTCCCCGAGGCGTCACCCCGCTCTTCGATGAAAACTACGCAGTCCTCTCCGTTGTCACCGCTCGTGAGGTTGAAGAGGAAGTGGAAGGCGAAGAAGGCGAAGAGACCGAAGGCGAAGAAGCCGCAAGCGAAGAAGCTTCCGAGTAAGCATTTCGCTCAATCAGATTGGACCTCCCGGAACGCGGCCCGCCGCGCTCCGGGAGTTTTGCTTGTCACGGCTTCGGCTGTTATGGTGGGCAGACACTCCAGATATCAGGAACACCGCAAAATGGACTACAAAGGCGTCATTGTCGGACTGGGGAACCCAGGTCCGAAGTACGAGAGACCCGACACAATATCGGGTTCATGCTTGTAGACCACCTGTTGTCCGTGGCTGAAGGGCGCAAGAACATGCGTCTGGAAAAAATCGACGAATCCGGCGACTACGAGTTGTGGCGCGCCAAATTTGCCGGTGCCTACCGCCTGTTCGCCAAACCCCAGACATACATGAACCTGAGTGGGAAGGCCGTGTCCAAGATTTGCGGCCGCCACGGTTTGAAACCCGAGCAGGTCATGGTGGTTCACGATGAACTGGACCTGCCCGTTGGGCGCATGAAAATAAAAAAAGGTGGCGGTAATAACGGCCACAACGGCTTGGCTTCCATTCAGGAATGTCTCGCCACCCCGAATTTCTTCCGTCTGCGACTCGGCGTGGGCCGTCCGCAGGAAAAATTCAAGGACATCAGCGACTGGGTCCTGGAACCATTCAAGGAAGAAGATGTCCGCCATCTGCCGGATATCATCAGACATGCGAGCAAAGGGCTCGACATATTCTATCGGCGCGGAGTGGGATTCGCCACTCAGCATATCAACGGATTTTCCATCGAACCACCTGATGAAGATGGGGAAAATTCCGCAGGTAACGCCAAAAACGCCTCTGTCATGTCTTTTTTCGTAACCATGGACTCTTCACCGCGTTTTCGCTATAATATACTTCTGCGCGTTTGAAACAGCCAGTAGCAAGGAGCTTCGTTCCCAGTGTTCAAGGTCAATGAATTAGTAGTTTACCCTTCCCAGGGAGTCGGTCGTGTTGAACGAATCGAGTCTCAGGAGATCGGCGGCGTCAAAGCCGATTTTTATATTGTTCGCATCCTGAGCAATAACGTGACCTTGATGGTTCCCGTGCTGAATGCTGAGAACGTCGGACTCAGGTCTGTTTGCAGCCTGCGTATCGGTCAAGGAATCTTCGAATCCCTCAAGGATCGCTCTGAATTCACAGGATACACCGGCCAGAACTGGAACCGGCGTTATCGTGAATACTCGGAAAAACTTAAAAAGCGGTGATCTTTCCGATGTCGCATACGTCCTCAAGGAACTGTTCCTGATAGGCAAGGACAAGGAACTCTCCTTTGGTGAGCGCCGTCTGCTGGAACAGGCAATGGGACTGGTTTCCATGGAACTGGCTTACTCCATGGACCGCGATCAGGAACTCATCAAGGAAGACATCAACGAAATGTTTGCCGATGTCATTGCCGCACAGGAAGAAAGAGCCTAGAGTACTTGTCAAGCTGTCCCGTTTAGGGTAGTGCAGATTTGTCGCCGCACCTGCGGCTTGATTCATATATCCCATTCTATTTGTATTTTAAGAGCAGAACCGCTCTGGAACGCTAACAAGAGGTAATCGCAGCTTACCGCCTTGAACCGCTTGAATTCGAACGGTTCACATATCCCGATTTACATATCAGCCTCTTGCAGGGGATTCGAGCAGCATGAACAACCATGCTGAAACTTTTGGGATATATTTTTACAAACCTTCCAAACCTCAACTCAAATTTCAATCTTATGGCCGACAAAAAGACCGAAAAAAAACCGACCAAGAAGGGCCGTCCTGCTGCCAAGGGTAAAAAGAAACCCGCAGCCAGTGGCAACAGCAACGGTATCGACAAGCTGAATCTTGCCGAACTCAAACTGAAGTCCATGCAGGACCTTACAGACCTGGCAGTTCAGCTTGAAGTCGAAAACCCCAGCGGCATGCGTAAGCAGGAGCTGATCTTGAACTGCTCCAGCAATGCGCATCCCAAACGGCAGATATTCGGCGACGGCGTCTCGAAATTCTGCCCGACGGATTCGGCTTCCTGCGATCCCCGATGTACAGCTACATGCCGGGTCCGGACGATATCTACGTTTCCCCTTCGCAAATTCGCCGTTTCGGCCTACGCAAAGGCGACGTCGTTTCCGGCCAGATTCGCCCCCCCAAGGAAGGCGAACGCTACTTCGCCCTGCTACGAGTCAGCGAAATCGGCTACGAAAAACCGGAACACTCTAAAAATCTCGTTCTCTTCGATAACCTGACCCCCTCTATCCCGAAGAACAGCTCAAGCTGGAAAATGGGAACAAGAACTTTTCTTCCCGCATCATAGACCTGTTGGCCCCCATCGGCAAAGGGCAGCGCGGCGTCATCGTGGCCCCGCCCCGCACCGGTAAGACCATCATGCTCCAGACCATCGCCAACTCCATCAACGCCAACCACCCCGAGGTGGACCTCATCGTGCTGCTCATCGACGACGCCCGGAAGAGGTGACGGACATGCAGCGCACGGTCAAGGCAGAGGTGGTCAGCTCCACCTTTGACGAGCCGCCGCAGCGCCATGTGCAGGTAGCTGACATGGTTATCGAAAAGGCAAAGCGTCTGGTCGAACGCAAGCGGGACGTGGTCATCCTTCTGGATTCCATCACCCGTCTCGGTCGAGCTTACAACGCCGTGACCCCGTCGTCAGGCCGCGTACTTTCCGGTGGTATCGACGCCAACGCCCTCCAGCGCCCGAAACGTTTCTTCGGTGCGGCGCGCAATATCGAGGAGGCGGCTCACTGACCATCATTTCCACCGCACTCATCGACACCGGTTCCCGCATGGACGAAGTCATCTTCGAAGATTCAAGGGAACCGGCAATATGGAACTCTATCTGGACCGCCATCTCTCCGAGAAACGCGTGTACCCGGCCATCGACATCAACCGCTCCGGCACACGCAAGGAAGAACTCCTTCTTGGCGACGATGTTCTCAACCGGGTCTGGATCCTGCGAAAACTGCTCTCACCCATGAGCTCCATAGACTCCATGGAATTCTTACGCGGGAAAATGAAGGGCACTAAAAACAATCAGGACTTCCTCGATTCAATGAGCAAGTAACTCCGAACCACTCAGACAACATGATGCGGCCTCCGGGCCGCATCATTTTTTTGTACCTTCCCGTACAAGGTTGCCTTGCCTCAGCAAATGGTTACAATAACCGGGCAACAAAAAAATCATGCGAAAATCCATAACATCCATACTCCCCGCCCTGCTTGCGGCACTCACCCTGCTCTTGACGCCGGTCATGACGGCACAGGCAGGGTTACTCGGACCGGACAAGCTGACGCTCAAGATGGAAAATGAAATGGGTCGCAATTTCGACATGATTATCCGATCCCAAATGCCAATGGTCGGAGACACTTACATTACCGAATATGTTGATGAAATAGTTCAGCGTATCGTCAAGGCAAGCGCCCATGCCCTTCCGGGTCAAAGTGCCGTCGTTGCCAATCCCATTCTCAACGCTTTCGCCATCCCCGGTGGATTCATCTACATTTTTACAGGTCTGGTTCAGGAAGTGGACACCGAGGCCCAACTCGCCGGCGTCATCTCTCACGAACTCGCGCACGTATCCCAACGCCATGTGGCAAGCCGCATCGAAAAACAGAAAAAATCGGCATGCTCGCCATGGCCGGCACATTGGCAGGCTTGCTGCTCGGCGTTGCTTCCGGCGATGCCAACACGCTGAAGGCCTCACAGGCGCTCATGATCGGTTCGCGAGGCGCTGCCACCGCCGCCATGCTCAACTATTCGCAGGACGACGAACGGGAAGCCGACCATGTTGGAATGAATGCTCTGGTCAAGGCCGGATACAATCCACGAGGCATGCCCGAGACCTTCGAAGTCATGCTGAAAACAAATGGTTCGACTCCGGCGCGCAGATGCCGACCTACCTTTCAACTCACCCCGGCCTTGCTGACCGAATCATTTACCTGAATGACCGCATAAAACGGATGCCCAAGGTGTTCCTCGACCGCAAGGACGACAATACCCGCCTCAGAAAGATTCAGGCCCTTGTCCGTTCGAAAATGTCTCCGGCAACAACGGCCATGGCATACTACGACAACAAGAAACGCAGTGAATATACCGCGTTTGATTATATGGCACGCGGCATCGTTCTCAACCGCCTCAAGGACAGAGATGAGGCGGAAAAGGCTTACACCAAAGCACTTGAGATGGCCCCGAAAGAACCGATCATCTCACGTGAAGTAGGCATATTCTATTTCAAATCGGGCAACCGCTCCAAGGCATTTCAATACCTGCACATGGCAGCGATAAAAAACCAAAAGGACGCTCTGGCACTTTTTTATCTCGCTCGAATACAGGAAGAGGCCGACCAGTATTCCCGCGCCGAAGCCAACATGCGCAAAGTGCTCGAACTGGTACCGGAAGATTGGGAAGTCCACAAACATCTCGGCATGATCCTCGGTGAATCCGGTGATCCTTTCGGCGGCAACCTGCACCTCGCCTACTCCGCGCTCTATTCGAGCAATATGCGCAAGGCACGCTACCACGCCCAGCGGGCCGGAGCTGCCGCCAAGGGAGAAGCCCAGGAAAAACAGCTGAAAAAGCTGAATAATGCCATTGCCGCCCGAGCAAAATTCCTCAAATAACCACCCCTTGAATACCTGCCGCTTTTGGCGTAATTTTCATCTTTGCAACCCGAACAACCAATACAATGATTATAGTCAGGAACATAGAAGAACTTGAGGATGTCATCGCCGGATCGTGCGTGACCATCGGCAATTTTGACGGCGTCCACAAAGGGCATCAGAAGCTCATTCAGCTTGCCTGCTCCCGTGCAAAATCACAGGGCTTGTCAGCGTTGTTGTCACCTTTGACCCGCATCCGCTCCGCGTACTTCGCGATGATCGCACCCGCCCTTCATCACCCTGACCGAGCAGAAACTTGAACTCATTTCCCAATACGGCCCGCAGGTCTGCCTGCTGCTCGAATTCGACATGGACATGGCTCGCCTCGCACCGGAGGACTTCGTGAAGAAGTATCTGCTTGACGGCCTGAACATGAAAGAATGATCGTCGGATACGACTATCACCTCGGGAAAGGCCGCGCCGGAAATTTTGAAACCCTGAAAGAACTGGGTGCCAAGCACAACTTCTCCGTTGACCGTCTTGACCCGGTTTCCATTGAGGACGCCGTAGTCAGTTCCACCCGCATCCGCGATCTGGTGCAGGCCGGACATGTCTGGCCGGTCCGTCCCTTGCTCGGACGCTTTTACCAGATCAAGGGCGAAGTCGTGCACGGCATGAATCGAGGCGGCCGCCTCCTCGGGTTCCCCACCGCGAACATCAAGCTCGTTGACGAACTTTTCCCCAAACCCGGTGTCTATGCCATATGGGTCGAAATCGACAACAAGGCCCACATGGGAGTCGCCAACATCGGCAAGAATCCGACATTCGGCAATGACGCCCTGTCCGTGGAAGCACACATCATCGACTTTGAAGGCGACATCTATGGTCGCGATATCCGTGTCCACTTCGTACAACGCATCCGCGATGAAAAGAAATTTTCCGGAATTGACGAACTCAAGGAACGCATCGCTACCGATACCGCGCTGGGCCGACAGATCCTGTCTCAGCCCGAAGCTGAAATTCGTTTGACCAAGGCCGATTTCGCAAACGGCTCAAGGAATGACTAAACAATGAGTCCGCTGACCCGATCATTCAACTACTGGCGCGATTTCATCAAGTCCTACCGGACCATCACGTCATTCAGGTGGCTGGTGATAGGCGTCTTTGTCGGCGTCTTCTCCGGCCTTGTGGCTGTGGCCTTTTTCTGGCTGGTGGAAGTCGGCAAATTCATCATCCAGCACAATCTCGCTGGCATCGTTTCTCCGGAACCGGCCGGCGAAGGTATTTTTCACGGACCCGCAGGACAGTATCGTCCGTGGGTTATCCCGGTTTTCACCACCGCAACAGGGCTTCTTACCGGCTGGATGGTCAACAAATTCATCCCTGAGACCATCAACGGCGGTACGGACGGCACAGACGCCACCATCAACGCCTTTCACAATCACGGCGGTATCATCAAGGCGCGTGTCGCCATCATCCGCGGTGCCCTTTCCATCCTGACCATTGCATCGGGCGGAAGCGCAGGACGTGAAGGCCCCATCACCCAGATGGGTGCCGGTGTCGGCTCATGGATCGCCAAGAAATTCGATTTTTCGGCCAAGGAACGCCGACTGCTTCTGCTTTCCGGTGCAGCCGGAGGACTGGGAGCCATTTTCCGTGCTCCCCTCGGCGGCGCACTCACCGCAGTCGAAGTCATCTACAGGGAAGACTTCGAGGCAGAGGCCATCCTGCCCTCGGTCATGAGTTCTGTCGTCTCCTATTCGATTTTCACCTTCTTCTTCGGAACCGAACCGATTTTCGGCATCCCGAGGTTCTCATTTCACGATCCGCGTGAACTGATCTTCTACGCCCTGCTTGCCTTTGTCTGCGCCTTTGTGGGCTGGATGTACATCCGCACATTCTACTTCATCAAATACCACGTATTTGTCCCGCTCCGCGAAAAGATCGGGCTGATGTGGGCCATGGGAATCGGCGGCCTCACCATGGGGCTTCTGGGCATCCTGTACCCCTACACCGCCATGGACGGCGTGGTTACCGGCGGCATCTTGTCCGGCGGATACGGCTGGCTCGAACTTGCCATTCTCGGCCAGATTCCGGCGCTGGGCATGTGCTACATCATCATCGGCAAGACCGTCGCCACCTCCGTGACCATCGGTTCCGGCCTGTCCGGCGGCATGTTTGCCCCCGCCCTGTTCGTCGGCGGCATGTCCGGCGGTCTCGTCGGCAAATTCGGGCACCACTACTTCCCGGATATCGTCACCCAACCCGGCGCGTACATTCTCGTCGGCATGGCAGCATTCTTCGCGGGCGTGGCCAACGCCCCCATCGGGCCGCTCATCATGGTCACCGAACTGACGCAGGGTTACGGTCTGCTCGCACCGCTCATGCTTGCCTCAGCACTCTGTCTGGTTCTGAGCCGAAACAATTCGCTCTACGAACATCAGGTGGAAAACAAATTCGATTCCCCGGCACATGCGGAAGATGCCACAATCAACATCCTCGAACAGATGCATGTCTCGGATTTCTACAATCCCGGCGATGTCATCGTGCTTGAAGAGTCTACCACCCTCAAGGCACTCACCGACATCATCGCTAACTCGGACCAGTTCTACTTCCCGGTCAAGCGCGAAGACGGCGGGTACACGGGAATGGTGTCCATCCACAACGTCCGCAACTGGATGTTCGAGGAAGACCTGCACGATCTCGTCATCGTCCGCGACCTCATGTCGCGCCCGGTCTACGTACGCCCGGACTACGACCTCTATCAGGCTCTGCTCCGTTTCGTGAACACCGACTACGGCCAAGTTCCCGTGGTGGAAATAACCGACACGAACAATATCATCGGCCTCATCAACCGTGACGACGTCTTTCAGGCCTATGCCGAAGCCATCGCCGAAGTGAAGGCCGAAGTAGAGGACGCAAAGGAATAAGTCCCAGTCCGCCATTCGTTTTTTTGTGTTTATAATACGCTTGTTCACTGCGGATCATATCGTGTATGGTCTGGCGAAGAATCCATATTCACTCGCCAGTCCTTTCACGATAGGGATATCTCATGAACAAAACGCGGAAAAATGAAAAGTGTATACGTCGTCAAGTCCGCTCCCAAGGAAATTGATGACGCCCACAAAGAACTGGATACGCAAAAACGTCTATCTGCTCAAATCTGAAGAGCAAGCATAAGCCGCTATCAGAATACTGTTTATGACTTTATCGACAACAATGACGGCCTCTTTCTTGTTGTCAGTCAGGACAGGACTTTCTTCCAGAATTTCCGTAAATCCTTCTATAAAGAACTCGAAATCGATCAGGAACGTATCAGGCTCATGTCCAGCCTGAGGCGGACACAGGAAGAAATCCGAGTCTACCGTGAATATCAGAAATCCCCATTTCTTTTCATAGAAAGTGTCTTCGAAGGGCGCTCTACCCTTCCTTCAATCGAAGAATTCAGAAATGAATTCAAAGACATGTTCATCATTGTCCTCATGAATGACGCTGACGATAAAAAGCTTGCCCAATTCGTTGAAGCCGGTGTGGACAACTTTATCACCAAACCGGCTTCGATCAATACTCTCGTTGAAAAAATTGCCAACACACTGGTTCCGCCGGACGCCATCGGCAAAAAGATTCGAGAAGGCAAGGATCGCCTCAAGAAAATAGAATTCGCCCTTGCATATGGAGTCGCGCGCGACATCCTTGAAATCAAACCGGGCAGTCCGGCAGGCCTGATGATTATGGGCGACGCCCTCAAGGGGCTTTCCAAAAGAGATGATGCTCTGAAACTCTATCTAAAGGCGTATGACAATGCGCCGATGTACCTGGAGCCTCTCAAGAAAATCGTCGATTTCACAAGGAAGACGGCGACCAGCAACAGGCATTGCAGTACCTGATAAAGATTGATGAGCTTTCCCCCTGCACGCCGGTCGGAAAAAGAAATCGGCGAACTCCATTCATGCAGGAAGAGTATGCAACAGCAGCTAAGTTTTTCTGTGAAGCCGTCAAGCTCACGCACTCGTTGAAACAGAGTGAATGCGTACAGATGGCCGTAGACTATGCGGACAAAATCTTCGACAAGCAGACAGCCGCAGCCGTGCCGTTGCTCGAACTGAGCGCCAGTCTGGCGAAGTCCTACCACATCGAATTGCACTGGTCAGTGTACAACCGGCTCGGACTCTTGCTGCGTCGCCAAAAACGATGGAAGGAAGCGGTTGCTGCCTACAACCACGCCGCCCTGCTCTCGCCCAAGGATGAATCCATCCTCTTCAACATGGGCATGGCTTACATAGAGGGGAAGGACTTCGGAAGCGCAGCGGAAAAATTCGAACGGGCCATCTGCATCAAGCCGACGTTTTATACGGACAACATTTCGGCGGCATATGTCATGGGACAGGTCTTCATCCGCGCCAACAGGACCAAAAATGCGACAAAAATGCTTGAGCATGTCTACTCTGTCGACCCCAAATACAAGAAGGTGAAATCCCTGCTTGAGTCGCTGAAATCTCCGAAAAACGGAAAAACGGCAACTGAACATCTCTGCCGTACTCGACCATTTTCCAGACATCACCCTTGCCAAACAACAAGGGCGATTTATCTTCTGAGCTATCA
>LQAI01000241.1_pt1 | contig 10657 bp, 8 predicted proteins | sample 1535821 | NCBI WGS metagenome assembly LQAI01 (sample SAMN04331586, study PRJNA305678) | bioreactor metagenome | isolation source: bioreactor_5 inoculated with Wadden Sea sediment 1st replicate of a... | place: Germany:Bremen | reverse complement strand
GAATGGCTCAATTTCTCGTGACCCTTGACAGGGTGGGGTGGGCAACTTAAATAGACACAATCCGGGGTTTCCGTCAGGATTTCCTGTATTCCTTCTCAATAACCAACATTTTCTGCCATTTTCCAGTACGGTATCGCCCTGCAGAAAGGAGGAAGAGACCGATGATGAACAGTAGGACACATAACCATGCACCGCCAACTTCCATGTCAAACCAGGCTATGCCGACATAAACAGGTATTATAAATAAGAATATAGATGTGCAGCCAACACTGATCATCAGAAAACGGGTATCACCTGCTCCTTTGAGAGCTCCGCTGAAGATCATGTACATTGCATCGAGAAGGATATAAGCTGCGATAATCCTGAGCAACTGCGCACCGATGTCCATGATTGCCTGCACCTCTGTTGTATTCATTCCAGACTGTATAAACGGTGATAGAATCTGTTCCGGGAAAAAGATGAATATCAGATCAACCATAAGGACATAGCAAAGGAGCATGTGGATCGCACTCCAGACTGATCTTTTTGCTGCCTCGACGTCCTGTCTGCCAAGCGCATGGCCAATCATGACGGAGATGCCCTGGGATACCCCCATCGAAGGCATGAATGTTACAGCGTTAATCGAAATGACAATATTGGTAACGGCAAGTTCAAGGGCTCCAATACGTCCGACCAGTAAGAGAAACATGGTAAATGCCAAGATATCCAGGGTGAACTGAAGCGAACCTGGCACACCGAACCGAAGCAGTCTTTTAAGCAAGGACCAGTCAAAAGCGAAAGCTGAAAAGACGCCGAATCGGCTGTTTTTTTGATTGAAGATAAGGGTGGTCAACAGTATGATGTTAATGCCCCAGGCTGCAACTGTGGCAAGTGCTGCACCAGCTATGCCCATCTCCGGGAGCCCCCAACGTCCGAAAATGAGCGCATAATTGAGCGGAATGTTGATTACAACACTTATAAGGGTGAAGATCATCACTGGTCGGGTGATACCCCTTCCTGTGAAAAAAGTAGCAAGAGTGTAGGCTGAAATGTGAAGAATTGCCCTTTACATAGGATGGAAAAATATATCTCTTCAAGTACGCGAACAGGATCCTCATGCCCTGCAAAATGGAAGATGGGACCTGTTGCAAACTCTGCAATCAGCCAGCATATCAACCCGCTGAAAAGTGAAAAGTAGATGCCCTGCCAGAGTACAGCACCTATTCTATTATTGGATCCGCTGCCGAAGTACTGGGCTATGAATACGCTGCTGTAACCACCTATACCACCAAAGAAAGCCATGAACAAAAATGCGGTTACGCCGGCAGGTGCTGCCGCAGATATTGCTTCAATACTGTAATTGGCAAGGAAAACCCGGTCAGTAAATTCCATGACGGTAGTTGCCGACATGCTGAGCACCAGGGGGAGGCATACATTAAGCACTTCCCGATAGTTAGCGTTTTTTCTCTGTAGGAGCAATCTGCTTATTACTGTCATAACTGTTATTTCAGGTTTTCAATCACGCAATTTTCATGCTGGGATAATACGGCTTAAATTAGGGCTTTTGTCCTTACTCCGGCAATGTGGTTCATGACTTTTTGGTCATATTTTTCTGGAACCCCAAAGGTAGGATCGATTATCTTCTTTATATCTGCAGGATTTCATACCAGTTTTCGATAAGCGCGTAAAGAAACTCAATGATAAATTTTGCTTTGGCAGATCGATTTTTCAGGGGTCAGAACTTATGGTATCATCAATCGCTTACAGCAACAGCGTTCAATAACAAAAGCATTGTAGGGTGATGGTTCTTTTCAACTTTAAGTATTTTAAAAATCTTTCTGAGATTTCACCAAACGGTGCTGAATGAATTCTACCGGGTTACATTCAGGAAGAAGCTGTATCAGGGGTTGGATACATTGCAAAAGGATCTGGATGGATACATGACTAAGAATAACAACGAGTGGACTCACCAGGGTAAACGCTGCAAAGGTGGGACACCAGTGGAAACCTTTATAACAAGTACAGCATGGGTCACCGGATCTGTCAAGGATGCGAGTGTGGCGAGCACCCGAAGGGCTTGTCCTTGACAGCTCCGGTGACCCATGCTATCAGCGAACCCGACGGCAGAGGGGAAGAACAAAAAATCAGCCCAGGGAATTGTGACCACTGTCAAGTCAAGTTTCGTTCAGGACAGGCTTACCTAAATGCAATTATCCTGACAGACCCGTTTGATGAATCTTTCAAAGCTGCTTTCGTTTTTTCAAGTCCCTGCGGATTGATACTAACGCTGTATTACCGAAAAAAATGAAGAGACAATTCATAGAGCTTGAAGGCAAAAAAATAGAAGTCATTTTTCTCCATAGCATGCCTGAAAAAATCCCGTCTTTCCGGAACTCACCCGAATTGTCCTGAACCCGACCTCCTGCATCATGGAAGCCATGGCTGAGTCGGTATAAAGGTTTAGGCCGTACAACCACCCGAAAGTTACCCGGGTCAAGACACTTTTGCCGACCGTAACCATGGAAAACCGTCCCCCCGGGGCCAGGATTCGAAAAACTTCCGATAGAACGGCTCTGGGATTCTCAACAAAAAAAACATATTTGCGCTGGCACATGCCGTGAAGTGTTCCGATTCCCAGGGCAGCCCCTCGGCATTTCCCTGTACGATTTCAAGCCGTCCCCGGTCTATATATTCCTGATTTTTTTGCGAGGAAAGGGTTACCATTTCCCAGCTGTGGTCAATAGCCGCTCCCCTGTCGACTATTGACATAGCCATATTCAGCAATACGCCCCCTCCGCAACCGATCTCGCAGTATTCGTCATCCTCCTTCAGGGCCAGAGCATCCATGATGATCTGAAAGGATCGGTAATGTGCTTTCGGATGGGCATAATGTTTCATGGCCCAAGATCCCCGTGGTTTTTTTGCCGTTCTATCGATAAAGTTTTTTCTTATTTTTTTCAGCAATTTGATAACTCCGTAATAAATTTTTAAAATATCAGTAATAAGGAGAGAATGCTCCCGGCACCGGCACGTTACAGATTTTCCGTATTACTTAAAATCTGTATTGAAGATTGCCGCGCTGTATTTCAATGGAAATTTATCCCGCAACCAGCCGAATGACCTGATGAAAAAGAATGCCTCCCCCGATGGAAAGTATTACGGTATAACCAATGACGCCGGCAAGCAGCCTGTACCTTTTTCCCCCTTCCGCATGGATGACGCTGATGGCCGCGAAACAAGGTACGAATACGTTGGTGGCATACATGAAGGTAATGGCCCGGATACTGAAACCGTCGTCTGCATCAGCGCGGGCAGGTCCTGCTGCCCCACGTTGAAGATTACCGCAGCTGTTGCCAGAATGGCTTCCTTGTTCAGGAGGGAGGACATCAGTATCGTGAGCATTTTCCAGTCCAGCCCCATCAAATGGCTGACCGGTTCCAGGGCATGGCCCAGACGACCAAAAAGGCTGGTATTGATTTCACCCGTGGGGTAATAGCAGGCAAATGAAAGGAGGGCGCTGAAACCCACCAGCACGTTGGCCACCCTCTTCACAAAGTTTACGGCCCGGTTCCATGTGTGCTTGAGTATGGCTCCCCAAGCCGGACGCTGGTACGGCGGCATCTCCATAATCAGGGGATCCGGGGATCGGTCCGGGAAAAGGATACGATCAAAGACCCTGCACAAGAGTCCCAAGATAAGGCAGTTGACCAGAAAAAGGCCAAGAACCACCCCGACAGCCCCAGGAAGCGGGAAGAACCAGGAGGCGATCACCGAGGAAATAATCAGTTTGGCGCTGCATGGAACCAAGGTACCAGCAAGAGAGTAAGCAGCCGCTGGCGGCCGGAATCTCCGATGCGGCAGGCCATGGCTCCGATGATGGTGCACGGCATGCTGAACAGCAGGGGGATAAATGCCCGGCCGTTTAAGCCGATCCGGATCATGAACCGGTCCATGACATAAGCTGCTCGGGCCATATACCCGATACCCTCCAGAAATGCAAAAAACATCGTGAAGATGGCGATCATCGGGGTGACCGTGACCACAGAGCCGGCCCCGCGGATGGCTCCCCGCACCACCCAGGCCACCCAGGGCATCTGTGTGGAGGCCAGAAGCCTGCCGGCCACGGCTTCCATCTCGTCGAATCCGGCCCGGGCATAGTGCCCAAAGACAAGACCGGCAGCCAATCCTGCCATCACCAATGCCGCGAAAATACCCAGAAGCAGGATCACACCCCAGAAGGGATGGGTGGAGATCCTGTCCCAATTCCAGGTCCGTATATTTGGTTTACTATGGTCGATGGAACCACCCGCTATGGCGTTCCTGATCCATTGATACTTGGCTTCCGCCAATTGTTCGATGACATGGGAAAACCGGCGAGTCGGCTGTCCGCCCATTCCAGTACCCCCCTGTCCTTTACGGCCAGGTCCTGTCTTGCTTCCGGGTCTCCCTCCATGAGCTTGAGGGCATCCCAGGCGCCCCGCTGCCTCGTCTTGGCAAGGGGGATGATCTCATCGGCCAGGTCCCTGTGAAGCGCCATCATTTCTCCGGAAAGCCACCCAATCCCTTCCTGGGACCTGTTTAGGCTGGACAGGGCCTGTTCCAGGCCTGCCCTCAACTGCTCAATCCCCTTGCCACGGCTGGCCACAAGGGGAAAGACTGGCGTTCCCAGTCCCTGGGCCACCCGGCTGGAGTCTACGGTAATCCCGGCATCCTCGGCCATGTCTGTCATATTCAGGGCCACCACATAGGGAATACCCATGGCAGCGATTTCAGCCCCGTAGTAAAGAGTACGGTCTAGGCAGAGAGCGTTGACCACCACCAGAACAAGGTCAGCATGGCCGTCTATGATAAAATCCCGGGCAATCCGCTCCTCGGCGGAGTCAGCTGTAAGGCTGTAGGTCCCTGGCAGGTCAACGATTTCCACCTTGGTGCTTCCGCACAAGATCGTGCCACTCTTTCTCTCTACGGTCTTTCCCGGCCAGTTTCCCACGGCCTGGGTCAGCCCGGTCAATGCGTTGAACAGGGTGGATTTTCCAGTATTTGGCTGGCCGGCGATGGCAACCACAGGCACTTTCTTTCTTGTATCAAGCATCCAGGCCTCCCACATGTATGGCAGCGGCCACCTGCCTTGACAGTGCAATGGTGGTCCTACCTGCCATCACGATGAGAGCATGACCTTTTTTATTTCGGATCACTTTCAGGGCAGCGCCCCGGATCAACCCCAGAGGGGATAGCCTAGACGACTGCCTCGAAACGCAGCTAAATCCCGTAATCACCACGGTCCTGCCACTGGGAATCCCGGCAAGCCGGGCATCTGGTGAATATTCCATTTCAAGTTTCCTTTCAGCAAATATTAAAGCCGGAACTTTACCATAACTCCAGCAGTAAGGGGCTCCGCGGCCATCAGGGCTCCGCTGAAACTGGACACGGCATAGCACTCATCCAGCAGATTCCGGCCGTAGACCGAAACCTCCCAGTATTCGGTTGTGTATCCGGCCTTGGCGTTCAGCATGATGTAACTGCTCTGGCGCCCGCTGTTGTCCTCTACCAGGTAATAGGGCCCCCGATAGGACACATCCAGTCCCGTGAAAAAACCCGATGCCGTATGCAGGGTCGTGCCCAAATTGACGGTATAGGCATTGGTAAAGGGCAATTTGTTGCCGGTATAGTTTGTAGCATCGTCCTTGAACTCATCAAACTCATACTCAAACATGTATCCCAGTCCCCCGAAAAGGGTCCATCCCCCGAAGGGTATGAGTCGGGCCTCGATTTCAAGGCCGCTGGTGTGGGCTTCAGCCGCATTGAGTTTCTTATAAAAGGTGGTTCCAGGAATCTGAATGTCCACCTGCATATCTGTCCAGTCCACATAAAAGATATCGGCGTTGAACTCCAGACTGTTGTTGAGGTGGCGGCTCTTGTACCCCATCTCGTAGGTCAAGGTGTACTCGGGATCCACAGGATCTGTCTGTGCCACCCGGACGTAAGGCATGACGTAGTTGTAATCCCCGGCTTTGAAACCCCTGGTCATTGTAGCGTAGATCCGTTGTTCATCGGAAACTATCCATGCTGCGCTGGCCGAAGGGGAAACCGCCACCCAGTCCTTGTTCGCCGTGAAGAAGGTCACCGTGCTGCCCGTGGTGGACTGGTTGGCCCACTCAAGGTCCTTTTCTCGTAATCCAGCCTCAGGGCTCCTGTGAGTTCGAACCGGGAGCCGATCTGGTAGCCCACCTGGCCATAGCCGGCAAGGTTCTGGGTGTCCACTGTTGACTCCTCTCGATCATAGGCTCCGGCCATGGAGCCCATTGCCGTACCGTACTTTGCCATACTCTGGTTATCCATGGTCTGGTACCGGCCAAAAACTCCTGCCAGCCACTGAAACGAATCTTTATCCCCTCCGGACAACTTAATCTCTTGGCTCACAAGGTTAAAGGTCTCGTTATAGTCCCCCACCATCATATCGTATCCCGTAAAATCCCAGTCATGAACAAACCCATAGGTAGAACGGGTGTAGTTAGTGATGGAGGTCAGTTTCCGGTTCCCGCCCAGGGACCGTTCCCACTTCAACGTCGGGGAAATGATGTCCCCCGTCGTCTCGCCAAGCTCATCATTCCAGGTTTCCCGGGAAACCGGCTGTCCTATAGGCCCGTAAGCGTCAAAGGCAGATTCGTACTGGTCCCCGTAGACATTCAGAGTTACCCGGTTTTCGTTCCCCGGAAGGAAGACGAACTTGGCCCGGCCGGTAAACTGGTCACTGTCGTTGGTATCGTCCCGCCCCAGTCCAACATTTTCGTGATACCCGTCCGAGGTATGGTAGGCAGCGGCAACCCGGTACGCCATGGTATCGCTTGCTGCCCCGCCGACAACCGTCTCAACCCGGAAAGTGTTGAACTTTTCATAGGAAACCTGGGTTTCAACGCCTGTGGGAGTGAACTCAGGCTCCCGGGTGATCACGTTGATCAGGCCGATATGGGTGTTTCCGCCGTAAAGGGCGCCCTGTCCTCCGCGCAAGATTTCGATCCGGTCTATGTCCAGAAGTGTGTCCGTGGCCACATAAGGCACAGTCACGTCGTCCAGATTAACGCTAAAGATCCGGTTCATGTTCTTAGTCCCTCCGATTCCCCGAAAGACATACTGAACCCCATGGCTGTCTCCCCGGTTAAAGTTGATATTGGGGGTATTGATCACAACATCGGTAAGGTTGTTAATTCCCTTGTCCTCCAGGGTATCCCCATCAATGGCGCTGACAGCGGCAGGAAGTGCCTGCTTGTCCGCGGCAGTCTTATTGGCAGTGACGGTCACGGTTTCCAGTACTTGAGCCTCGCCCTGCCCGGACCTTTCGGCAAAGACTTGGCATCCCCATCCCGAAAATATTAATAGAACGAGCATGGTGATTAGTACTTTGCATTTCATTTCTCTTCTCCCTTTTTTGAAACCCCGGTTTAGCAGATAGTTTCACGTTTTTTTCATCCACCGGAAGAATAGCAGGGCCGTCTATCAATTTCTGCTCCAAAAATAAAAATAAAATGTTCGAAAAAGATTTTATGTCTTACATAACTATTGAAGAATAGGAAAACTTAATATATATTGTTGAATCTGAGACCAACCTTAAGCCATGGAGAGTTGTATGAGGCTGCCCGATTTCAATTCAGGTTTGACACCTTGTCCGAAGATACCCCGGTCCGCCGATAGCCCAAAACGGCCTGAACGGCCGAAATGCCAGGAATTCAAGGCTTTCCCCGGCATCAATTTGATCACCTTGAACCTGCCTGTAGGCACTGCCTTTTCAGCGGATTTCGTTAAAGAGGATCAGGTCTTTGAGTTTGCCTACATCCTCAAAGGGAAGGCTCAGGCTTTCATACACGAACGCTCTTCAGCCTCCATTGAGATCGCTCCGAGGACCGCCGTCACCCACTACCTGCACAAGGTTCCGGCCACCTTCGAGGTCGCACCGGAGCCCGACATCCAGATGCTGGGAATCGAAGTCCGCCTGGAGGTCCTCCGGCAGATGCTGGCCGAAGATGAGGGAAGCTGTCCGAAGCTCGCCCGCTTCCTTGAATACGGATCCGCAACCCATTTTTTCGAATTTTCGGGGATGCAGACCCTCCTGGCCGCCGTGGCCGACCAGATCCTGTCCTGCTCCTTTACCGGTCTGACAAGGTCTCTGTTTCTCCGGTCAAAGGTACTTGAATTTCTTTCCATTCAACTGGAAGCATTAAAGACCGATGGCACGGCGCAATTTCAGGGTGTCTTGACCCAGGACGAGGAACAGCAGATCCGTGATGCCCGGAAACTGCTGAACTCCCGGATGACTGACGTCCCGACCCTGGCAGAACTGTCCGACATTACCGGCCTAAGCCTCACCAAGCTGAAAAAAGGCTTCAAACTGGTTTTTGGTAAAACCGCACATGCCTGCCTCCATGAAGACCGCATGGAACGGGCCCACACACTTCTAACCCAACGCCGTATGAATGTCAGTGAAGTAGCCTGGGAGATCGGTTACATCAACGTCGGACACTTCAGCACGGCATTTCGAAAGCAGTTCGGAATACGGCCCAAAGAATTTCAGATGTCAGGATTTTACTAAATGCTCGCTGTGTGCCATAAACGTTATAGCAATTCCCCAAAGACTTCTATCCTAAAATTGATACTTTACAGCTTTTATTTTTAGTTGGCTAACAACTCAACTTTCGGGTTTAAAAATTATCGGCTAACTTTTGGTTTTCTAACGAATAAGGATAGATCGTGTGAGAGGAGCGAACCACGATCTATCCGGTTGTTGAAAAAGTCTGGACATGATGGGATGGCGACAATATTGTGAGAAAACATCTTTTTTGAGGTTCTGTTCAGAAATTGAAGTTTCCTATACTTTTGTAAAGTAACTTGCTATGCAACCATACGTAGCAAGGTCTTGACGAAAGATTTCTGCGGGTTTTGACGCGCCAGGGGGGTGGGAGAGATCTTGCTTTTCCTCTTCCGTATTATTCAAGCTTTTCTGCCCATGCCTTAAAAAACCCACTTCGGAGGAGCGTAGCAAATCCGGTATAAAAATGCCGGTCAGTACAATTCCGTGAGAAAACTACAAACCCACAGATGCTTCTGAGAATTTGTTGTATGTGAGGCCTGACTTCGGCTGAAATAACAGGCTCATTTGCTATCACCAGACAATTCAAATCAACAGGTGCCATGGTATTTAGAAGCCTTTTGTCCCTGGCACGGCGCCAATCTATCCCTCCGGGTTCGGTGTAGTTGTCAATTTCCTGAAAGATACGCAGCTTATAAGCGGCGGTAAATCGGCGGCAGGGTTTTGTTTCTGGGACCTCAGGGTCAGGGGTTGAATCCTGGCCCCCCAAGGATCAGCCAGAAGCAATTAATTCACGCATGCTCACCAAAGGGACAGTGTTTATACATTGCCCCATGTGTTCAACCCAATCTGTCAATATAGCCGACGGTGATCAACGACAATTATTTTTTCCCTCTCGTATTGCCTCATAAATAAATCATACTTTAATCTAAATATTGCCTCATCAATAATCTTACTTTTATATTGAATTATCTTTTCATTCCAATTGGTTCTGTTGATTAATGCGTTGCAATTCTATACCTTTATGTTATTCTATATATACCAGTTCGGGGGATAGGGCTCTTGCTGGGAAGCAACCCGAGCGCCGCAACTGGTGACAGAAGCATGGGGGGCAGTGTCTAATGCGCTGCTCCTTTCTTTTCATGCTTTTGTCCATAATGCGTTAAATCCCAGGGGGGATGGGGGACAGAGTCCCCCATTATAATCAGACAAAAAGTCCTTTCTAAACAAAACAACATGGATTTTCTTCACTTTCAGTTCCACTTAATGTTACTGCTTTTAGCATGCCAATGGAATCATTTTTTAGCAATTCGTCATCATAAGAAATAATTACTTTTTTCCGCCATGCTTGGACGCGGCGCTGCAAAGTCCTAAGCTGACTTTTAGTGTATTCTCCGGGATATTTTTGTTGCAACTCAGAAAGAATTGAACTTGCTGTTCTTTCAGGATTTTTCTCCAGCCATTTACAACAGACATCATCCCACACGTTCTCAAATGGATCGTTTCTTGTTCGCCACCAATGTTTTACTTTTGGTTTTTTTGATTTTCTGTATTGCGACCGTTTTTCAATACCATTTAAAATCAGGGTATTATTATGGTCTGTTGTAACCTTTTGTGTAAAATTGGTAATTGGGACTTGAAATGTTCGATCATAAATCTCTCTTGTATCAGAATCATGATTTAATTGTTTTGTTAAGACTACATGCTGCCAAAGTGCATCCTGTAAAATCTTTATCTGTTTCAAAAGACGAACCGGATCTAAAGCATGGTTGATCGAATCAAGATCTTTTAAAACTTTTTCTTCAAGACATTGAGCAGATCTCAGCCTTTGAAAAGGGGTTTGTGCCGGATAATAAGACTTTTTTAATTTGCTATTGATCCGGTATTTCATCTTGAGTTTCATCAATGGCTGAAAAAAATTAACATATAGACGGACCGCACGATATAGTTCCCTAAGTTGCTTATAGGCGGCAAGCCCCTCAAATCGGTCATATCCGACTATCTGGCGCACAACAATGCCATTTTTTTGTTCAACATAACACTGATCATTTTTTTTTATATGCACGCCCTCTTGTGAATGTAATATTTTTTTTATCG
>LQAI01000240.1_pt1 | contig 10663 bp, 18 predicted proteins | sample 1535821 | NCBI WGS metagenome assembly LQAI01 (sample SAMN04331586, study PRJNA305678) | bioreactor metagenome | isolation source: bioreactor_5 inoculated with Wadden Sea sediment 1st replicate of a... | place: Germany:Bremen | reverse complement strand
GAATTTTAAGTAATTCCTTTTTATCCATACCAGTGATATTGTCACCGTCCAGGATGATGTTGCCGCCTTTGATCACTGCGTTATCCGGCAGGAGCCGAAGCAGGGAGAAGGCGATGGATGTCTTGCCACAGCCTGATTCGCCGACTAATCCTAAGGATTGGCCTTTTCCCACTACAAAGCTGACATTATTGACGGCTGAGACTTCTCCTTTGGAGGTCTTATAGTGCATTGTCAGGTCGTTTACCTGAAGCATTTGGTCTGTCATGTTCTTCTCCAATCTATCGTTCTCGCAGCCGGGGGTTGACGATCTCATCCATTGCGCGACCGACCATATAGAAAGCTGAACAGAGTAATGTGATGGCTAAGCCAGCCGGCAGGAGCAAGTAGAGATAATCGGGACCAGCCAGCAGATAACCTGCAGCTTGGGCCGTGTTGATCATGATGCCCCAGCTCATTCGGATGTTCAGCAGGCCGAAGAAAGAAAGGGCGGCCTCAGCGAAAACGGCGTTGGTGACCGTGAACATCATGAAGAGAAAGGAAATCGGGAGCAGGTTGGGCAGCATATGCGTCAGGATGATGTGCCAATCGCCACCACCGGAGCCTTGCCGATTCGATATATGGTTTCACCTTGATACTGAGCGCCTGGGATTTGATGACGATGGTTTGGCCGCCAAAGCCAACCAGGAGACCATAGACCAGGGCCAGGGTGAAACCCGTGAATTCCCATAGGGCGGATAGCACCACCAGAATGGCTATGAACGGCAGCATTGTGATGACATCCGCCAATCGCATGAATATCATATCCACGACCCCGCCATAGTAGGCGGATACCGCTCCAATCGTTGTGGCGATAACCACTGAGATCAACGCTGAGGAAATCCCCAGGATGAAGCTAAAACGGGTGCCGTAAAGCAGCTGGCTGAGAATATCTCGACCCAATGGATCCGTGCCCAGAATATGCCGAGCAGAGGGCGGGGAAGGGTGAACGAAAATTTCAGTATCATAGCCGATCACTGGATCATAAACTCTGGGTTCCCAAACATATTTCATCAGAATCGGATGGGAGAAAGCCATCAGGGCAAAGATCAGAATAATGACCAGGCCAATGACGCCAATAGGGTTATGGACAAAGAGTTTCCAGTTGGATTTGAATGATTTCCAGGCCAAGCGGAGGCGTACCCGCCAGAGCGGAACTTTTATATTGGGTTGAATTGAAGTTGCTTGCATTTTGGCCTCCTATTGATATCGAATGCGGGGATCGAGGAAGGCATAGGCGACATCGGCAATCAGGTGAGCTGAGAGTGCTAAAACACCGACAAAGCTTAAGGTGCCCATCGCCAAAGGGATGTCTTCGAGATTGACGGCTTGCAAAAGGGTCAGCCCCATGCCAGGCCAGGAGAAGATCGTCTCAGTGATAATCCCACCGCTCAGGGCAAAGGGGATGCCGATAATGAGATTGGTGAAGACGGGCAGAAAAGCGTTTCGGGCAGCGTGCTTATCCCGCACGACGTGTTCCGAGAGACCTTTAGCCCTGGCTGCCATGACGAAGTCTTCTCGCAAGGTTTCGAGCATTGTATTGCGCATGAGGAGCATTGTCCCGGCAAAAGACACTAATGTGGAGACTATCACAGGCAAGATCATGTGCTTGAGAATGTCCACGGCAAGGTACCCGAAGGTGTCAGACTCCAGGCCAGAACGACCAGGCCGACCAAACCGAGGAAACCACCAAATTGGATAATCTGACGGAGGGTCCTGCTGGTTTTACGGGTGAGCAAGATGATAGCGACATAGACCAAACCAGCGATGACGGCCGTGAGGATCATATAATAGAAAATCGTATTGGCGGGTACTTCAACATTGCGCCACAAGCTTGGATCAAGAAACTTCCCAATGGGCAATAACTGAAGTTTGATCCCGAATAGATAGATCATCATCAATCCGAACCAGGGTGTGAATATCGTAAAGAGGATCACGCCGACAATGGTCATCCCATATTCAAAGAAGGTGTCCCGGTGCCAGGCCATTTGCTTGCCCAGGAAATAACCTAATAGGAACGAGATGATCTGATTGGTGAGGAATAGGGCCAAAGTCCGAGGCGCTCGTTCCAGGATGATATCCATGACAGGGCGGGGATAATTACTGAAGGACACGCCTAAATTGCCTCTGACGAAATTGCCCAGCCATTGGAAATACCGGATGACCGGTGGCTTATCCAATCCCAGAATGACACGCATTTGGTCGCGGATTTCAGGGGTGACTTTTGGGTTTGTGAGGTAAAGGTTCGTGATATCTCCTGGTTGAGCATCCAGGATCACAAAAAGCAGTGTTTGAAAAATGATCAGCGTAAATAAGATCTGAATAACACGGCGGAAAATGTACTTTTCATGATTACCTGCCAGTTTCAAGTGAAATTAACCAATCCGGGGAGGGGAAGTTTTCCCCTCCCCGAAGATTGTTGATTATTCGACGATGCGATTACTCAGCAGAGTAAACGTTGAGCTGTAAACCGTACAGGTTTTCCAAGCCACCCAAAACTTCGAGATATGGATAGGCAACATTGGAAACATTGTAGGCATCCTGAACCGGATTCGCAAAGAGGTACATATAGGGAATTTCGGTTGCCAGGATAGTCTGCATTTCATAGCCAATTTCCTTGGCATGTTCCAAATCGTTTGTTGATTTGAAATCGACACAAAGCTCAGATAAGCGGTCATTGGTGAAGCCGGTGAAGGCGAATACACCACCCCATTCATAGAGGAAGAAGTCGCACATGTGGTCTGGGAACAGACTTAAGTTCCAGCCTGCTACGGACATGTCCCAATTGCCACCGCCACCTAAGGTTTCATTAAGAATGTTGTTGAAGTTGGTCAACTGCGCCCGGACGGGGAAACCAATACTGGAAGCCCACTGTTCGATGAGCACGCCAGCGGTTGCCCGCAAGGGATCGTAACCAGCGGAGGGAGCCAGAAGGGTCAATTCGGGAACATATTCGCCATCAGGCATCTTTAACCCGACGCCCCAGTCAATCGGAGCCGCCGCGATCTGTGTTCCAGGTAGGTTCGGTATCCCAGGTATAGCCAGCTTCGACGAGGCGATTGACAGCCCATTCCATCCGTTCTTGCTCAGTGAAACCTTCGCAGAGGATCGGAACATCTGGGTTGTACCAGTAGGCCTGTCCAACGGGAACAGGAGTGTAGACGGGGAGTGCTGCGCCTTGCAGAACATTTGTGGTTAGGAATTCCAGGTCAACCATACAGGCGATGGACTGACGAACAGCGATATCATCCATGGGGGCATGTTCGAAGTTGAAGGCCATGAAACGGAAGCCATTTCGAGCATTTTCAACAACATCAACATCAGCATGTCCATCCAGTTGAGCGCGCAGGCCGGGGCCATAGCCATTGGGGTTATAGATATAATCCACTTCGCCGTTCAAGAGAGCTAATACGGCTGCATCCTGGTTATAGATGCTGTAAACGACGGCTTTAGCATGGGGACCACTTTCGAAGGAGAGGATCAGATTGCCAGTGCCCTCACCATAAGCTGTGAATTCCCATTCGTCACCCTTATATTCATGGTAGGTGCCGTCATCATAGAGTTCGATCATCGTGCCCTTGAAGAAATAGTCGCTATTCTCTGAGTTCTCAGCGAATGCGCCGACTTCCCATTGGTCAAAGATGAAGGGCCAGCCACAGGTTCGCCATCAGCGGGAACGCTGTAGATGATCTGTTGTGCTTCAGCCATAGCGGCTGTATATTCATCGCTGTCGGGCTCGAATGCACGGGCAGCTTCGACTGCGGCATAAGCATCAGCCAAAACGGGTTCCCAGTAAGCTTTTTGAACGATGGGGTCCTGAAGGGTGCCATATTCATGGTTTGCCAGGCCGGGGCGGATGGAGTAGTAGATCTTTGCTGTCTTTGAATCGATGGCTTCGATATGATCCACGCTATTCACATAATAGGTCCAGTTACCTGCGAGTTCGAAATCTTTGATGACCTGCGCGGTGAAAGCGATGTCTTCGGCTGTGACCTCGGAACCATCTGACCAGAGGAAATTGTTCTTGAGGACAACGGTTGAAACGTAGAAGTCGCCTTCTTCTTCGATGGGGCTGGCGAAATCGGCAGCCAAGAAGGGCACCAGGTCAAGTCTTTGGTCGCCGGTACCATAAAGGGTTGGCCAGTATTGCGCCTGAACAACGTAGTTATAGGTCGAAGCGCCAGGGCCAAACAGGTTCCAGACGTTGGAACTGGTCATATCAGCCAGCATGGCAATTCGATAGACATCCAATTCCTGTTCCTCAACCACTTCAGGCTCACTCGTATCACCCTCAGCGGGTTCTGTATCAACGACAACTTCTGTCTCATCCTGCTGGGGTTCCTGGGTGGCACTCTGGCAAGCGGTCAGAATGAAGCTTGGACGAGGAGTATGCTCAGGAAAATCAAGAGTCTCTTATTTTTCATTTGTATCTTCTCCTAATAACGTGAAAAACGAATTGAAAGGTATCCGATCGTTATCCTTCTTTCTTTTGGGTTTTCACCTCCAATCTTCCAAACTCAGTTCAGATAACATGGCTATTGATTAGGAGAAGGTGCTGGTCTATACTTAAATGCAGAGAGCATAATTGTGTCTTGTGCACCAATGCTTTTCAGAAACACCTTGGACTGCATTCCGGGGTGTTTCGCTTTTAAATTTCCTTGAAAGCTTCTCCAATTCAACTCAAAAATAAATTGTTTGATATAGTGCTCTCTGAGACTATCTTATATCAATCCAATTTTTATAACATTACACGCTCGGATGATTTCATACCCTACCGCAGGATGGTTTAAAATATTGAAATTACATGTAAAATAGGATTATATTAAGGAAATCGCAATCATAGCGCTCATTCAATCGAGTAATATCCTCGGGTCATTATTTCATGAAAATTGAAGAACCATTGCAACTCAATAAGGGCAAACCTAAACTCAAGGCGATCCTCCAGCATTTAAGAATTTCGTTTCGCAGCCTTCGCTGGAGCCTAACTATGAGTTACGCTATCGTGACAATTGGCGCATTACTGGTTGCTGAGATCATCATTAGTGTCATGCTGATGTCCTATTTTGTGACTAATCTGGACCTGACGCCAGAAACGTTGATCACAAACCTGAGCGCTGAATGGATTCCCCAGGTGAGAGAATTTTTCTCGGAGAATCCACCTGACGTTGATGGGCTCAGGGCGTATCTAGAAGACGTTCAGGGATCTGTGATTGAAACCAAGCCTTTATTGATCTTTGGCAATCTGGAACTTCAGATGAAAGCCAAGGATTTTCTGAGTTTTTATTATTTGCTATCAGATCGCACCCTGGTGACAGCCATTCCGAATGATATTGTGCCTGAAGAAGATATTGGCACTGAGATTTCCTTTAATTACCTGCCGGGATTGGCAGACCCACTCAGGGCTGCTCTCCGCGGTGAAGAAGACTGGAATCTGTTGTATGCCAAGATTGAACCGGGAATAGGATCGTTGGCGCCATCCCGGTGTTCCGCTATGAACCGCCATTATCGGAAATGCGTCCGGTTCCCGATAAACCAATCGTTGATCTGGAATATAACCTGGTGGGCGTGATTATATTCACAACCAAAACTTTCCCCTGGGAGTTCTTACCGCTTAAGGAAATATCGCTGTATATAGCTCGATCTTTGTTGATATTTACCTTGTTTGCGGGGGTCATCGGTTCACTTTTCGGTATGTTGACTGCTAATGGCTCACAACCCGGTTTTCAAATGTTTCTCAAGCAGCGCATTCTTGGTCAAGCGGTGATTTTTCAGCGATCATACGCGATAAGCGCGATGATGAAATTGGTAAATTAGGCAATGACCTAAATACCATGGCGGAGCAATTGGAAAACCTCTTGGATCGCCGGCAGGAGATATCAGTCTTGGAAGAGCGAAATAGACTGGCCAGAGACCTCCATGACAGTGTCAAACAACAGGCTTTTGCTGCCTCCGCTCAGCTTGCGGCTGCAAAAGCGCGCTTTAGGTCAGATCCGGAGCGGGCTGCTGACCATTTGGAGCAGGCTGAAATCTTGATTGTGAAGGTCCGCCAAGAACTGACCGATCTTATTCAAGAATTACGTCCTGTGGCGATGAAAGGCAAAGGACTAATTGTTGCCGTAAAGGATTATGCTGAGGATTGGTGCAACCGGTATGACATTGATATCAGCACCCATGTCCTTGGGGAGCGGAATATTCCGCTGGAGGCTGAAAAATCAGTGTTTCGGATTATCCAGGAGGCTTTAGCCAATGTGGCTTGGCACAGCAAGGCTTCGAAGGTCGATCTGGTCTTTAATTTCCGAACCGATTTTCTGTTATTAACTATTCGCGACGATGGGATTGGATTTTCGGTAGACCAAACGAAAAAGACGGGCATGGGTCTAAAGTCCATGGCAGAAAGAGCTGAACTTATCGGTGGGGAACTTATCATTGACAGCCGGATTGGTGTTGGCACAAAGATTATATTAAAATATCCCTATACACAATTGGAGATATAAGATGATATCCAGGAAAATAACAATTCTTCTTGTTGATGACCATGAAGTGGTCAGACAGGGATTGCGCGCCTACCTTGATTCACAGCCGGATTCCGGGTGATTGGGAAGCCTCTTCGGGAGAGGAGGCTGTCGAGGCTGCCATGGAATACCTGCCGGATGTCATGTTGATGGACTTGGTGATGAGCGGCATGGGTGGGGTGGAAGCTACCCGCAAGGTCAAGGATATAACACCCCGGACCCAAATTGTGGTGCTGACCTCCTATCATCAGGATGAGTTTATTTTCCCTGCGCTCCAGGCCGGTGCCATCTCCTATGTTTTGAAGGATGTGATGATGGACGATCTGGCGGATGCGATCCGGAAGGCGTCACGCGGTGAAGCTGTTCTCCACCCAAGGGTGGCAGAGCGGGTGATCCAGGAGATCAATGGGGCCAGGGGAGCACCTTTCAATCCATTTACCGAATTAACCAATCGTGAGATGGAAGTCCTGCGCTTGATTGCCAGGGGGATGTCCAATAGTGATATTGCGGCGGATTTGTTCATTTCTGAAAACACCGTCAAAGGGCATGTTAGCAATATTCTCAGCAAGCTACAACTGGCTGATCGCACCCAGGCTGCGGTTTATGCCTGGGAGCAGGGATTGGTCTTTCGGGTAGATTAACAGTCATAAACGAATGATATAAACGGAGGGATAGCCCCTCCGTTTTGTGACATATGGCAGTGATTTAGTTGTTACTGTTACCACTCTGGTAGTGAATTTTGTCATTACCTGCCATAAACTGATTGACTTGCCAGGTTTGAGTTGGTAGAATACTGCTTGTGAAATAAATCACAAATATTCATTTACTATTAGTGTTATTTAGGAGTTGAAAAAATGGCAGTAGTAACTTTCAAAGCAACAAGCAAATTGGTTAGTGGTTTACAGGTAGATAATCAGGTCCGTGATTTCACTCTACGTATGGATGAACCGAAAGATTTGGGCGGTACGACACAGGCATGAACCCTGTTGAGGCTCTTTTGGTCGCGCTGGGCGGTTGTATGACGATTGTCGCATCGGCTTTTGCCAAAGCTAAGAAAATTGATCTGCAGGACTTCTGGTTAGAGCTGGAAGGCGATCTTGATCCCGACGGTTTTCTCAAAGGGAAACCTGGCGTTCGTAATGGCTTCCAGGAAGTTCGCATGACCCCTCATATCAAAACCACATCTTCCCCTGAAGAAATTGCTGAATTCATGACCTTCGTCAAGTCTCGGTGCCCTGTGAGTGACGTGATGATTAATGGTACAGTCGTTATTTCTTCTGAGGCAGTCATCGAATAATATCAATATTTTTGATATCTCTCTTAGGATAAGGCCCTCTACCGCTGGGGGCCTTTGACTTTAATTTATGAGGTTTGGCGCGGTAAAATTTGGGAGGTCAATAATCATTTTCTTGAGCAAGAGGGATATCGCCTCATGACAATCCACCTTAGAGAAATTCATATCAATCCTCCTCAAATCGAGAGTGCAGGACATTATCCGATGAATGTCCCTGTGGTGAAAATGCTTCCCAAGGTGACCTTTCCGACCGCGGTGACCATCCTTGTCGGTGAAAACGGCTCCGGGAAGTCCACCTTGATGGAGGCATTGGCCCGTAAGGCGGAAATGATCACGATCGGCAGCGAAGAAGTGCATCAGGATAAAACCCTGAACCCTATCCAACCTCTGGTTGATAACATGAAACTGGTGTGGAATAAACGGACCCATCGAGGTTTCTTCCTCCGGGCTGAAGACTTCTTTGGTTATGTCAAACGGCTGAGAAGGATCACTCAGGAGATGGCTGACGATTTGCGCAGGGTGGAGGAGGAATATCAGGGACGTTCAGACTATGCCAAAGCCCTGGCTTCCGGCCCCGCCGCTTCGTCTCTCAATGCTTTCAACACACGCTATGGCGGTGATCTTGATTTCCATTCACATGGGGAGAGCTTTCTGACTTTGTTTCAATCTCGGTTTGTGCCGGGTGGATTGTTTATTTTGGATGAGCCGGAGGCAGCCTTGTCACCAATCAGCCAGTTTGGCTTGATCTCCTTGATCAAAGAGATGACTCAAAGGGATGGACAGTTTATCATCGCCACCCCATTTCCCATTCTGATGGCGTTTCCTGAGGCCTCAATCCTGGACCTGGATCGGAAACCGCCTTGCTTTGTCCAGTATAATGATTTGGAAAATGTCAGGCTGTATCGGTCATTTCTTGAAAATCCTGAAACCTATATTGACAGGTTATAAACAACCATAATAATTGAGAGGAAAGAACAATGTCGCTGAAAATTGGTTATATTGGTTTGGGGATTATGGGCAAATCCATGGCGAGGAATATCCTCAAGGCGGGATATCCGGTGGTGGTTCATAACCGGAGCAGGGAAAGCGTGCATGAACTGGTCGCAGAAGGGGCAATTGAAGGTCATTCCCCTGCGGAAGTAGCCGCTCAGGTCGATATTGTGTTTACAAACCTTCCGGATTCACCTGACGTGGAACTGGTCGCTCTTGGCGAGCAAGGGATCATTGAAGGGGGCCGCGAAGGGTTAATTTATGTGGATAATTCAACCATCAAACCTGCCACTGCCCGCTATGTTGGCAGTAAGTTGACTGAAAAGGGCATTTCGATGCTGGACGCACCGGTGAGCGGTGGTGATGTCGGTGCGCTTAATGGCACTTTGACCATAATGGTCGGTGGAGCAGAAGAAGCTCTTGAAAAAGCGATGCCTGTATTGAAAGCGATGGGCAAGACCATTACCCATGTGGGTGGGTTGGGGACGGACAAATTGCCAAGGCTGCCAATCAGATCATGGTGGCTGCTCAGATGGTGGCGATGGGTGAATTGTTGATCCTTGCTCAGAAAGCCGGCGCTGATCCGGAGAAAGTTGTGGAAGCGATCCGGGGCGGTGCTGCGGGCTGCTGGACGCTGGATAATAAACCCCAGCGATTGTTCGCTGGAAACCGTCAGCCTGGTTTTAAAGCCTACATGCAAGCCAAAGACCTGGGCATTGTGATGGATACCGCCCGTGAATATGGGATTCCACTGCCTTCGGCAGCCGTTCATACCCAATTATTTAACGCTATGTTGGAAATGGGAATGCGCGATTTGGATAATTCAGCTGTTTTGGGCGTGATTGAAAAACTGGCTGGAACCGAACTGCAAATTTAGAATTTTATTTTTTTGTGGGAACACGAGGTGCTGTGACGTTAATCCAGCACCTTTTTATTATTCATAGATCATATCAAAATTGATGAGATAACGGTAATAGGTATAGCGCTCATCACCGGAACTCTCCGGCCCCCAACCGCAAAATCCCAAATAGAAGGTATCCATGAAATAGGGATCCATTTCGCCAACCCACTCGGACACGAGGCCCTCATGGCGGATCAGGATTTGACGCAGATAAATTGGATCCTGCCATAATTCTTCTGATGCAACTGCCGACAGGCGAATGATCTCTTTAACCCGGGTTCTGAACAGATCTTGACCGTTACAAGTCCATTCCATCTCCGAGCCAATCAGGCTGTCCATTTGCGCCTGGATATAGTCGGTGCCTGATTCCCCCCAATATTCGAGATAATGCCGGATGAATTCGGCCTCAAGCGGCCTGAGTACGTTGCCATTTTGGAATGCGGAATGAAGGATCAGGTATTTTGGGCCATCATAAAAAACAGCGGTCTTTTCGCCTGGATAGAACAAGTCCCCTTTTTCGTCGAAATATTCTTGACCCAGGATAGTGAATTTGTTCCCTTTACCCGCCAATGGGCCGGAAATAAATTCCATTTGCATTTCGCAATTATAGATATAAGGAAATGGGTGAGTTGTGGGTGTGGTTCGGAGTTGTTGAGATTGCTTCGTCATTATCTAAAGCGGCAACTCGGGTTTCATTTTCATTGATGGAGACCGACGTAGGTGATTGACTTTGGCTGGTAGACCCTGAAGAAATCGGCGATTCCTTTGAACAGCCAATCAGCAGGCTGAAAATCAGCATGCTGATGGTGAGCAGTGATGGGAGTGAACGAAGTCGTTTCATAAATGTAAAAGACCCGGTGTCAGGCAATCTGGTGATTGGAGAGACACCGGGTCAGGTTATTCTACAACGAGCTTAGTTTGTTTTCTTGG
>LQAI01000239.1_pt1 | contig 10697 bp, 11 predicted proteins | sample 1535821 | NCBI WGS metagenome assembly LQAI01 (sample SAMN04331586, study PRJNA305678) | bioreactor metagenome | isolation source: bioreactor_5 inoculated with Wadden Sea sediment 1st replicate of a... | place: Germany:Bremen | reverse complement strand
CTTGTATCTAGCTGATTCAAAAATTCTTTATGATCAACCGCCAACCATGAATAGTAGTTAGCTAAATGTACAATAGATACAAGCTCACGGTTAATGACCCTCGGATCCATAGGTATATGATGATAGAGTGCTGTTTCAACTATGGGGAGCGGTATTTCCCACCAATTAAGTAGATAGCCACCTAATTCTTGGTGAGTTACTTCATACTTTTCTCTTTCTAAATCAACAATGGGTTTCTCATTTTCTAAAGCATCTTTTAATAGGTCATCGTAGCTATCGGAAAAATGTGTAAACATAATAACTTTACCAATGTCATGTAAGAGTCCAGCCGATGCAAATATATTCGGTATTTTCTTATTCATAAAATCTTGATATATTAAATTGGTTATTTTATTGGTTATAGTTGCATGTTCCCAAAGAATTTTGACGTTAGTATTGTGGGATCTGGCAGCATCAAAAACACCATTTGATAAAACAATATTCTTTACATTAATAAGGCCTATATACATAATTGCCTGGCTATAGAACCTGTCTTTGCCCCATAAAAAGCTGAGTTTGCAACCCGCAAAATACGAGATGTTATAGGTGGATCTTCTTTCAATCTTTTTAGCTATTTCTTCAACATCTGCTTCTTCTTGAATAAGCCTTTTAATATCTAAGTACAATTGTGGAACAGTAGGTAAATCGTTTATGTTATTGATCAAATCCAAAAGTTCTTTATCTTTTAAAACATCTTCTAATTCCATCATTTGGTCAATGATGTTTACTAATTCTTTATTGTCCCATGGTTTAAACATATACATTTTTTGCTATGTTTTCTTCTAGTGCTTTATAAATTTTCTTTGAATCGGTGTAACCACTGAGAGCAACACGTAATGTTAATGGGTACTTATCTTTCACTTTTTTTAGAAGATCGAAGCCATTCATAGAAGGCATACGTATATCCGAGATTATAAGTTGGACCTCATTATTATCTAAATATGCCAATGCATCTTCTCCGTTATCCATAAAAACTGTTTCATATGCACTATCTATAAAGAGACGTTTTAATGCTCTTAAAAATTTGTCTTTCGTCATCAACAAATAAAATTCGTTTTGTCATAGCAGCCTCCAACCCTTAATTTTCAATTAATCTCACAGAATACTTTGTTGAATTTATATCCCATTTCATAGGAATGAAAACCGTTTTATTAAAAAAGAAATAGAATTCGTTAAAAAAAACACCAAAATCTTTATAATTAGTGTTGACCTTACCTAAACAGCATGTTAGAATTAATCTAATTTTACGAAATGTCTACGAACCAAAAGACATTCTATCAATGAAAAAATAACTGAATATCAGTGTGATATGAGAGGCCGCGGTTAGTCAATAGTATCCTTATAGGAGAAAGGGGCAATCGCCGAAATGTAACAAGTTGCACTTGTTATGTTGGGATCATACTTAATAGGTATGTTACTGTCTTAGGTTAGTTACCCAGCTAATCTTAGGTGAGCTATGTTACACAGGGTAAAAGGTTTCTGTATATAATGACAGTCGTGGTTTCCTTTTGCCTGCGACTGTTTTTTTGTACCCAAAACGTTGTTATCACGTTTTTAGGGATACGTTGCAGGTTCACGATTCAGATCCCTTATGCGTTCTTTAGAATGCTTATATTCCCCTGTACTCAACGCCTCTCGTATTCTTATTCAATACAAAACTGGAGGCGTTTTTATTATGAAATTATTTGGTACAATGGCAACAAACGAAACCAATCAACTCGAAGTTGGCGGATGTAATGTATTTTCAATTAGCTGAAAAATTTGATACACCTTTGTACGTCGTTGACGTACAACACGTTCGAGATAATTGCACCCTATTTAGCCAAGCTTTTAAAAAACCTGGTATAGATACTGAAGTCATTTATGCATCGAAAGCATTTTTTAAATATGGCCATGTGCCGTCTTATTCAAGATGCTGGATTATCACTCGACGTTGTTTCGGGTGGCGAACTCTTTACCGCTATCAAAGCAGGATTCCCTGCGGATCGAATTTATATGCATGGCAATAACAAAACAACAGAAGAACTTCTTATGGCATTAGATTATGGTATAAAACGTATTGTCGTAGATAACGAACACGAACTTGAACTTCTAAGTTACTTGTGTGATCAATTAGGTAAATCTATAGATATACTCTTACGTGTAAACCCAGGAATCGAAGCCCATACACATGAGTATATTCAAACTTCTAAAAACGATTCAAAATTTGGGATCTCTATTTACCATGAAACCATCTGTGATTTAATTCATAAGATAGAAGCTGATCCAAATGTTCATTTACAAGGTTTCCATTGTCATATAGGTTCACAAATTTTTGAAGATTCATCTTTCTTCTCAGCAGTATCAGTTATGTTAGGCTTTGTAGAACGTGTTCAAAAAGAATGTGATTTTACAACTGCTGAATTGAATTTAGGCGGTGGATTTGGGGTATACTACTCAGGTGGAGATGACCCATTCGATTTAAATGAGTGTTTGCAACAAATGCTTAATATCTTCCAAGAAGAAATTAAAACACGTGGCTTAACAATGCCAAAACTGCTCATAGAACCAGGTAGAGCCATTATTGCAAATGCAGGTACGACCCTTTATCGTGTCGGTGGTATTAAGCGCACCTATGGTGGTAAAAACTTTATATTTGTAGATGGCGGTATGACAGATAACCCACGTACTGCACTATATGACTCTAAGTACGAAGCTATGATTAGTAGTAAGTCACCATTAAATGAAAAGAGAATTTCACAATTGCAGGTAAATGTTGTGAATCTGGTGATATACTTATTAAAGAAATACCATTACCAAGACCTCAAGTAGATGATTTATTAACCATTTCTTGTACAGGTGCATATAATTACTCAATGTCAAGTAACTATAACCGTAATCGTAGACCTGCAGTTGTCTTTGTAGAAGAAGGCGTTGCAAAACTCGCAGTAAAAAAGAGAAACATTTGACGATTTAATTCGTAATGATATTTAAGAAGGTGAAATAAATGGAAAATACATTCGTACTCAAAATAGGTGGAACATCAGTTGGTACAACAGAGCGTATCAAGAATATTGCAGACCAACTGATTGCAAGAAAAACAAAAAGGACACAATCTTGTAGTCGTAGTTTCTGCCATGGGAAAATCAACAGATGAACTCATTCGTCTATCTAAGGATATCTCTAAAAATCCGTGTAACGTGATATGGATATGCTCCTAGCTACTGGAGAACAAGTATCAATTTCTTTACTTTCCATAGCTATTAAAGAACTTGGCTATAAAGCCGTCTCTTTAACCGGATTACAAGCAGGTATAGAAACCTGTACTACCCATTCTAAGGCTAGAATCAACCGCATACGCGAAGATCGCATTATAAGTCATCTAAAAGACGATGAAATTGTAGTTGTTGCAGGTTTTCAAGGTGTTAATGAAAACGGCGATATTACGACCCTGGGTGTGGTGGTTCAGATACAACAGCTGTATCAATAGCTGCAGTACTAGGATGCCCTTGTGAAATATACACTGATGTCGATGGTGTCTACTCTGTCGACCCTCGCGTTTATCCTGAAGCCAAGAAACTTGATTTTATTAATTATGATGAAATGTTAGAAATGGCAAGTACAGGCGCAGGGATCTTAGAAACCCGCGCTATAGAAATGGGTCACAAATACAAAGTTCCAATTTACATTGCATTATCCACAGGTGAGTTTCCTGGAACATATATAAAGGAGTATGATCAAGCTATGGAAAAGAAAGTCGTAACAGGGATGACCATTGAAGAGAATTGTCTAATGATTTCTATTAGTATGGTTCCTTTTGAATCTAAAAACATTTCGCGTATATTCGCAAAGCTTGCTGAGAATAATATATTAGTCGATATGATTAGCCAAACAGCTCCACATGACCATTTTGTAAGCGTTTCCTTTACTACCCTACGTGATGACAAAGATGCTGTTCATCGTGTACTCAGTGAGCTGAGTACAGAGATTGCAGGGATTCAAGTCTACATGGACGAGAGTCTTGTTAAGCTTTCTGTTGTAGGTATTGGTATGATTTCGCAGTCTGGTGTTGCTGCAACACTCTTTGATATCTTAGCTGATAATGCCATTGATTTCTTACAAGTTACAACGTCTGAAATTAGTATTTCTTACACGATTCATAAGACGGATATGGATAAAGCGGTGCATGTTATTGCTGAATCTTTCGACTTGTAAATCGTCAATAATGCCCTTATACGGCGTTGCTGCAAATTTGATGTCGCAGTCACGTATTTAATACGCTCCTACAACCTCAAATTAGCGCGCCTTGTCTAAGAACATTCTAGACAATTTACAGATTAAGGTTTAAAAACGGTCCAAAATACGGACCGTTTTTTTGATGGGATTTTTTCATAGTTCGTTGCTCCGTGCTGCCGTGGTGCCGGCCTTAAAAGACCGGGACACCTGCTCGCTAAAGATGAAAGTCGTTGCGACTTTCTGATTTGAAGGTTTTAAGAGCTTGATCATAAGTTGGAATTATGTCTAAGCTCTAAACAATTTCAAAAAGAAAGTCCCCAAGGACTTTCCACTCAACGAACAGGTGTCCCAGTCTTTTCAGCATAAGAGTTGACACAAACTAAAAGGCTGGCACCACGGTAGCACGGAGCAACGAACAAGTGGTAAAAAAGGCCGGCACCACGGTAGAAAGATGCAACAAACTCGTGTATAAATACGTTTCTTATCTTATTTCATGGGTATTACAATAGAATAGCAGGATTTCTACGTCTTAATCTCTAATTAGAGTATAGATAATTAACTTTTTTTGAGGAGGGTCTCTATATGTCAGACCAAGGGATTTTATTAACTAGCGGAACCGGTGAATTCGAAATACTCAATTTTGGAGTCAAATCCAATTCTTATGCTATCAATGTCATCAAAGTAAAAGAAATTCTACAAGTGGAAAAGATCGAATCGATTCCAAATTCACCAGATGCTATTATTGGTATGACTACCATACGTGGAGAAGTTATTAATGTCGTCGATTTACGACTTGTTCTTGAGAAAGAAAAAAGTGACTTAAGTCGTGACAACATGATGATCCTTTGTGAATTTAATCAAATGAAAATTGCTTTTTTAGTTGAGAAAGTATTAGGTATTCATCGTGTAGGCTGGGATCAAGTAGAAAAAGTTACAGAAATTTTTAAGAACTCTGTAATTATTGGAAACATACACTTAGAAGAAACCTTATGCTTCCTTTTAGATTTCGAGAAAATTGTTATGGATATTAGTCCTGAGGCAGGCATCAATGAAAGTCGTATGGTGGACGTTGCCAAACTTGATCGTTCTGCATACAAGCTTGTGTTAGCTGATGATTCACCAATGATTCGTAATGTATTGAACGAAACTTTACGTAAATCTGGTATTGAAGATCTTACTTTCTTTGATAATGGTCAATCTGCATATCAATACCTTGACTCCATTGCTGAACGTAAAGGTGATGATTTCTTAGATGAGGTTGATATTCTTATTACAGACATCGAGATGCCACAAATGGATGGACATTATTTAACACGTAAAATAAAAGAACATAAACACCTTAAGAAACTACCTGTTCTTATTTTCTCATCTTTAATTACCGCAGATCTACGACATAAAGGTGAAGAAGTTGGTGCCGATGGGCAACTTAGTAAGCCTCAAATTGGAGACCTAGTAGAACTGATCGATGAATTTGCTAAAAAATAATTTAATTAAATAGCTTTGCTATTTCAGGTAAAAGGTATCAGATAAAAGATAAAAGGATAAACAATACAAAAAGAAGCGGTCACCCGCTTCTTTTTTTGTGTGTATGTTATTCTTACAGAGCCGAGCCTTTCCACAAGCAGTGACTCTGTAGAATAAATTCTACTATATATATCTACCCTTATTCACGTATTTGTTATACATGATTAGTTTTGAATCTTTATAGCTTCTCCTGCATCGACCATATCTTGACCCGATATAATCAGCTGTAGCCCTTCTTTAAGACCACTTTTCACTTCATAATAATCGTCGTCAGATAAACCAAGTTCAACATCAATTCTTTTAGCCTGACCACCATCTGCAATAAAGACATAGTCAATACCATCTTTATGTTGAACTGCATGTTTTGGTACTGCTAAACTCTCCTGATTCCCACCTAAGGCAACTTGAGCTGTTGCAAACATACCAGAACGCATCCCTTTACTTGTGTCTTTAACTAATATTTTTACTGGATACGTATTTGTTGGTCCTGGTACAGGTCCAATATGTGTTATGACACCTTCATAAGAAACACCAGGAACTGAATTTAATGTTACTTCTACAGTCATGTTTTCTTGCAGTTTATTAACGTTCATTTCAGAAATACCAGCTTCAATATAAGCTTGATCCATATTTACGACAGTAAACATGTGGGTACCTGCACCTAAGTTTTCTCCTACCGAAGCATCCTTAGTACTTACAATACCATTAATAGGTGACTTTATAGTTGTGTAGTTATAATTCTCTCTAGCAGAAGAATAATCTGCACGGGCTGTTTCCAATCCAATAGTTGCTAATTTATAAGCTTTCTCATAAGTTTCAAATGTGTTTTTAGAAACCACTTGTTGATCGTAGAGTGCCTTATTGTTATCGTACAACTTCTTTGCATCATCGAGTGATAATTGAGCCGATTCAACACCTAGTTTTGCTTTTCTTAAGCTCAGACTGTAGATGGTATCATCAAATTTCGCCATCAATTGTCCTTTTTCAACTTTATCTCCAATCTCGGTTTTAATGCTCATTACATCGCCACCAATTTTAGATGTGATCATAACCTCTTCAAAAGGTTTAACTTCGCCTGGTATTTGAAGTGTGTTACTAAACACATGATTTTTTGTTAATTCGACTTTGACATTGACTGTATCAATTGGTTTAATTGCTTCATCTGTTGGTTCAGCTGCTTCTTTAGGTGCACAACCTGCTAGTACAAAACTAACGATTGTAAGCAATATGAGTATCTTTTTCAATGACAACGCCCCCCTTTCTCATCCTTATCTGGTTTATATAGCTTATTCTTCTTCATACGTTTCCGTTCAGCTTTTTTAATCTTACGTTCTTCTAGCATGGTATACATAACCGGAACCACAACAAGGGTTAGAATTGTCGCCATCATAAGTCCAAATATTAATGCATACCCCATAGGTGCGAAGAATTTTTGTTTTAGGGTTATTGGTAAGATCCCACCAGCAGTGGTAATCGTTGTTGCCATTACAGGAATAAATCGTGTAATGCCTGTCTCTCTTACTGCTTCATAAAGGTCGTACCCATCTTACGTAGATAATTAATATAATCTACCAGAACAATGGCATCATTAACTGCAATACCAACCAATGCCACGACACCAACGAAAGATACAAATCCAAAATAGTTACCTGTAATCAAGAGTCCCCACATAACACCTATAAGTGCCATTGGAACTGTACATAATATGATAAAAGGTTGTGTCAGTGAATTAAATTGAACCGATAATATGAGTAACCAATATGGCTGCTACAACATGTTTACAAGCATATCTGTGAATGTTTTTGATATCTTCCATTTCACCGCCTTGTTCCATAGTAATGCCATCAGGGACCTATAATCTGCAATACGGTCATTGAAACTTGAGTAAGTTCTGCTGCATTATAACCATCCTCAATATTAGACATTACCTTAACACGGCGTTTAGTCTCTTCATGTTCAATGGCTGAGTAACCAATTGTTTCAACGAGTCTAGCAACCTGATTAAATTCAATTGCTTGACCTTGACTGTTATAAAAATAGAGTTTTTCCAAATCTGTTTTTGTTTTTAATCGTTCGTCACTGGTCTTTATTACTACATCTATTTCATCTTGGTTTACACGATATGTTGTCGCCTTTAAACCATTCACTGAGTTACGTATTGCCAATGCAATGGTTAAGTCGTTAAGACCATACCGAGCTGCACGTTCTTTATCAACTCTTACTTGTAGTTCTGGGTCACCATCAGATATGGAGCTTCCAACATCTCGTGTACCTGGAATACTCTCGAGTATTTCTTCAAAATCTAAGGCTACTTTTTCAAGATCATCTAAATTCTCGCCTATAATATCCATGGCAATTGGCGCTTCTGAAGGTGGACCATTCTTGAAGCTCTTCTACGTCTACATCTGCGCCGCTAATGTGCTCGATTGCAATACGAACTTCTTCAGCAAGTACCATTGAGGTTTTTCACGATCTTCATCCGGTAGTAAATCTACAATAATTCGACCTCTTGTCGGATCACCAGAACTTACACTAAAGTCATCAAACTGTCTGCACCTGTTATCCCAACATTAGAGACAAAACTTTCTATTTCAGGATACTTTAGAAGTACTTCTTCAACTTGTTTTGCAATACCATCTGTTACTTCTATGGGTGTCCCATTAGGTGTCGAAACATTTACGTAAAAACGATCTTGATCATCTGCAGCAAACATTTCTACTTTTTAGAATACCTAGAACCGGAAGTGCCATACTTGATGCAAAGGCTATAATCAAAGCAATGACAACCATCCATCTATACTTACGTCGTTTTATAATTGTAAATAGAGTTTCACTATACTTACGTATAATAAGTCCGTCTTCAAGTTTCTTTTGCTTCATAAATTGTTTGGCAGTCATCATGCCACCAAATATTACAGCAAACACGATTGATAAAAGACCTACCTGTCCATCCTCAGCAAATGCTGCAAGTGCAAGAATAACAATAAACAATATGGCAACAATTTTAATACCAATGGTCTTAGGACTCTTATGGTCTACAACCACTTCTGATCTATGCTTTTTCAAAAGGATTGAACATAAAGCAGGTGTTACTGTCATTGCAACAAAGAATGACCCAACTAAAGTAAACATAACCGTTAGTGGTATTGATTTGATATAGGCCCCATGATTCCCGGTGTAAGCATAATTGGGAAAAATGCTGCTAAGGTCGTTAAAAGTTGCAGCTGCAACTGCAGGTGCAATCTGATTTGTACCTACTTCTGCTGCTGTTGTTGAGTTAAGTCCTTTAAACCTCAGTCTGTCTATGTTCTCCATGATAACGATACCGTTATCAACCAGCATACCAACTGCTAGAACCAGTGAAAATAGGGTTATGGTATTAAAGGACATGTCATTAAGCTTCATCATCCAAAGAGCTGACATAATAGCTAAGGGAATAACTGCCGAAACAATGATTGCCTCTCCAAACCCAATGAATAGGAAGAGTACAATAAGTACTAAGAATAATCCAGAGAATGCATTGCTCATAACTGCCCCAAGAGAGTCACGTACATATTTAGCAGTATCACCAGATACTTGTACTTCTAAATCTTCAGGAATAAAGTACCACGTTCATTATCCAAAATCTCACGAACCAATACCACTTGTCTCAATGATATCAGCTTCTTCTTTTTTCTTAACAGATATGGATATGGATTGTTGCATATAAGCATCATCTTTAGCAATATTAATTGATAACCTTGATAATGATTCTGTATCTTTAAAACTATCTTCTATTGTAGATACATCTTTTAAATAGAGTGGACCAGAATCCTGATAGCGAATAACAACATTCTCTAATTGCTCTATTGTTTCAAGCTCGCCAACTGTACGAATATTATAATTTTTGTTGTCTAGTACAACATCTCCACCAGGGAAATTTACGTTCGATGCGTTTATGGCAGCTTTTATCTCGTCTAATGACAGACCATAAATAGCCAGTTTTTGCGGATCTATAACTGCTTTTATTTCACGTTCCATACCGCCTATTACAAGGGCTTCTAAAACAGATTGCTCACGCTCAAGTCGGTCTTGAATCTTTTCAGCAATATCAGTTAAATCAACTAAACTACGATCGCCTGAAATATTAACAATCATGATTGGCGCATTGTTTGTTTTAATATTCGAAATAAGTGGTGTTTCTGCATCTTCAGGGAGTTCTGCTTCGATTCCAGAAAGCTTATCTCTCATCTCTTCGATTTTTTCATCAACATCTACACCTTGTTCAAATTCAATCCAAACAGACGAAACACCAAATGATGAATATGATGTAAGATCCTTTACATCTTCTAAGTCTTCAAGTTTACCTTCAATTTTGTCGGTAATTAAGGTCTCGATTTCATCTGGTGCAGCTCCGCTATAAATCGTCATTACGTTACCAAAAGGTAATGTAATTTCTGGATTTAACTCTCTAGGTAAATCAAAATACGATGATGCTCCAATGATTAATATTGCTAATATAATCAAAAAGACAACACGGTATCTGTCAATAAAAAAAGCTGACCATTTACCAAGAAAAATTCTTAGGCTGCGACAATTCAGGTATATCAAGATGCTCAATGTCGCGATGTTCTAACATATTTTCACTTCCTTTTCAGTCTTACAATATATGTATAAGACATTTAAATAATTAGAAATTCAATAAGTAGGTTTATATAATTACATATGATTGCTGTTGATCTACTTATCTCTTTCTTATTTAAGACCTGCCAGTCTAACTCAGACTTGTAAACCATATCCTGAGTTTTAAGATAGTTGTATCATAACACACGGTACCTTTCATTACAAGGTATTGATCAATATCAAATTGTTAACAATTTATGAACATGATCTAAATGTGCTAATTTTAAAACACTTTTCATAGATTCATTATACTTTTCT
>LQAI01000238.1_pt1 | contig 10710 bp, 9 predicted proteins | sample 1535821 | NCBI WGS metagenome assembly LQAI01 (sample SAMN04331586, study PRJNA305678) | bioreactor metagenome | isolation source: bioreactor_5 inoculated with Wadden Sea sediment 1st replicate of a... | place: Germany:Bremen | reverse complement strand
AGCGGCCAATACCGCAATTCTAGCTTCGAGATATGATAATGATATGAAGTTGGGGTCGAAAAGTAATCTTTATATCGACTTTGATTTCGGTAGTGACCATTCCTGTAGTTTGTGCTTTTTATATAATTATTGATAACGGAGAACCGATAGAACTCTCTAACTGTAATAAAAGCTGAGAGTATTATAGATAGATATTAAAAGACCATCCAAATGACGGATGGTCTGATTATTTTTATTACTATAAATAACAATTAGCTACTCAATACTAGGTTGCAATTGCAACTCTTGATACTCATGTATGCATATATCAAGTTCATGACTTTTTTTCTATAATTAAGTTGGTTGTTAAATTTGCTGAATTTTGAATTAAAAGCTCATGTAATTCCTGACGTAGCCGCTCGATTTGATTATAAAGTTTTTCTGGCTCTAGTCTTTAATACACCTCCGAAGCTAACCACAACAGTAGTTACTTAGCTAACGAAATATAGGGTAACATTTCCATGTCTTTGCCAAATAGTATACCACAACAGGTCTAATTTGGCATAAAAATCTATAAAATGACATTTTTTTAAAAGAAATTTAAAAGATATATTAGGAGATTCAAAAAAAATAATAGGTGATTAAAATAATTCTTGCACTACTTTCAACTGTATGTTATAGTTGATGCGATAATTGAATTACAAACTTATTTTGTAGACTTACAATTTAAGTTGTATACCTTATTAAGAGTGACTGAGGGATTAGGCCCGATGACGTCCAGCAACCGGTTAATTACACGGTGCTAAATCCTACAGCATGAGTTTTGCTGGAAAGATGAGGTTGTTTCGAATACGAAATTAAACCTCTTTGTGATGAAGAGGTTTTTGGTTTTTTTGAGATACTAGATACTAGGTATCAGATATCAGTAAGTTCAAAAACAGTTTTAGTAGCATTGGTTTTAGATTTTAAGATCTGGTACGAAATATTTGGTATTCGAATATACATGAATTAAATGGGAATTAATGAATGATAACAAGTTTAGGTAGTTAAGGTTTCGGTTTTAACTGATACCTGATACCTGACACCTGTTATCTAAACTTGAGGAGGTGCCACTTTGGCAAACAGATTTTTTACTTCAGAATCAGTAACAGAAGGTCATCCGGACAAAATATGTGACCAAATATCAGACTCAATATTAGATGCAATATTTGCACAAGATCCTAACGCAAGAGTTGCTTGCGAAACGACTGTGACAACAGGTCTTGTTCTTGTTTGTGGTGAAATTAGTACAAATTGTTACATTGATATTCAAAAAACAGTTCGTAAAACAGTTAAAGAAATTGGTTATACACGTGGTAAGTTTGGATTTGACGGCGATACGTGTGCAGTTTTAACAGCGATTGATGAGCAATCAGCAGATATTGCTTTAGGTGTTGATGAAGCTTTAGAGCATAAAGATGGAACAAAAGACAATATGGATATGGTAGGAGCGGGTGACCAAGGTATTATGTTTGGGTTTGCTTGTAATGAAACACCGGAGCTAATGCCATTACCTATTTCTTTAGCACATAAATTAGCGCGTCAACTATCAGCTGTACGTAAAGATGAAACACTTCCGTACTTACGTCCAGATGGTAAAACTCAAGTTACAATTGAATACGATGGAGATAAACCAGTTCGTGTAGATACAATTGTTATTTCTACACAACATGGTCCAGAAGTTTCTAGAGATCAAATAGAACAAGATCTTAAAGAGTTTGTTATTAAGCCAATAGTTTCTTCTGATCTACTTGATGAAAATACAAAATACTACATTAATCCAACGGGTCGCTTTGTAATTGGTGGACCTCAAGGTGATGCTGGTGTTACTGGTCGTAAAATCATTGTTGATACTTATGGTGGCTACTCACGTCATGGTGGTGGTGCATTCTCAGGTAAAGATCCAACAAAAGTGGACCGTTCTGCAGCGTATGCAGCACGTTATGTAGCTAAAAATATAGTAGCGGCAGGTTTAGCAGATAAGTGCGAACTTGAACTAGCATACGCAATTGGTGTGGCTCACCCGTTATCAATTTTAGTTGAAACATTTGGGACAGCTAAAATTGCAGAAGAGAAAATAGAAGAACTTATTAAGAAGCACTTTGACCTTCGTCCAGCTGCTATTCTTAAAGACTTAGACCTTCGTAGACCTATTTACAAGCAAACTGCTGCTTATGGTCACTTTGGCCGCACGGATATTGATCTTCCATGGGAAAAAACAGACAAAGCTGATCTTTTAAGAAAAGAAGCAGGTCTTTAAGAGCAATGTACAATGTACAATTTACAGTGTACAATGAAAGAATCAATTAGAAATCAATAAAACAATTAACATTGAGATGGCAAATTTGCCATCTCTTTTTATGTTAAAATAAATGGTAGATTATTTATTGTGTAAGAATTAAGGTTTAATAGTGTCTTTCGTCATAAGTTGTGACCTTAATTGTTAAATGTAAATTGTAAATTGTACATTATCAAAACGAAGTGGAGATCCCTATGATTCAGCTAAAAGGACGTATTGACGATATCATCTTTCATAATGAAGAAAACGGCTATACAGTCATGCTCTTTGAAACAGAAGCTGGGTATGAAACAGCTGTTGGGTATCTACCTTCAATTACCGAAGGTGAAAACTTAATTCTGGAAGGTGAGTTCATTAAACATGAACGCTATGGGAAACAATTTAAAATAGAACACTTCGAATTATTATTACCTACAGATTTAGAAGAAATAGAACATTATTTGGGATCTGGATTGATCCATGGTGTTGGGCCGCAAATGGCAAAGAGAATTGTTGATCATTTTGGTAAAGACGTGTTTCATATTCTCGACGAAGATTCTGAAAGGTTAATGGAGATCTCAGGAATTGGCGCTAAAAAGTACGAATCCATAATGGAATCATACTTAGAGCAACGTCGTATGAAACACGCTATGATTCAACTCCAAAAACTTGGTGTGTCCAATACCATTGCGATGAAATTGTATAAACGTTATGGCGACTCCGTAGTAGATGTAGTACACAGAAATCCTTATCGTATATCTGATGACATTAACGGGATTGGGTTTAAATACGTTGATAATTTAGCTATTAAGTTGGGTGTAGAAAGTCATTCGCCATATAGATTACAATCAGGTGTAAAACATGTATTGAGCACCATTATGAATGATGGTCATACTTATTGTATTAAGGACAGGCTCATTGTAAGGGCGTCGCAACTGCTTATGTCAGAACAAGAATATATTGCTGATGCTATAACAGAGTTACTTATTAAAGGCGATTTATATTTAGAAAAAAACGATTTTGAAGAGCGAATCTATCTAATAGCATATTATTCAGCAGAGGTTAATGTCGCAAAAAAACTCATGCTTTTAAGTGCTGGTGCAAGTAAAAAAGTACTAGCTTCAGCAAATGCTGTAATAGATGAATTGGAAAGCGAACGTGGGTTGAATTTAGCACCTAAGCAACGTACTGCTATAGAGACAGCACTCAATGAAAAACATAATGATTTTAAACAGGTGGTCCAGGAACAGGGAAAACCACCATTATAGATTTTATAATTCGGCTTTATGACTTGGGTGAGAAACGCATTCTTCTAGCAGCACCAACAGGACGTGCAGCTAAAAGAATGACTGAAGCAACAGGGTTAGAAGCAAAAACCATTCATAGATTACTAGAGTATTCACCCCAAGGGGATGGAGCATGGAACGGTTTTAATCGTAATGAAGAGAATCCACTAGACGCCGACTTAATCATTGTTGATGAATTATCTATGGTCGATTTGCTGTTAATGAACAGTCTGTTAAAAGCTATGAAGTCTGGTACACGTTTTATATTGGTTGGAGATGCAGATCAATTACAATCAGTCGGATCTGGTAATGTACTGAGCGACCTGATTACAAGCGAAACCATACCCATAGTACATTTAGACGAGATATTTAGGCAAAGTGAAGAAAGCATGATTGTTCAAAATGCCCATCGCATCAACAGTGGTGAAATGCCCATAGTAAACAGAAAAGAGGGTGGATTCTTTTTATAGAAGCATCTAATCAGAAAAAAATGTTGGATACCATTGTAGAACTGTGTCAAAAAAGACTACCGGAATACTATGGTTTTGACCCTTTAAAAGATATTCAGGTTATGGCACCTATGAAGGCGGGCGTTACTGGCGTAGAAAACTTGAATACCGTCTTGCAAGAAGTTCTAAATCCTTCTCGCTTTGATAAAGTTGAAAGAACAACGGGTAACAGAACCTTTCGAGAAGGCGATAAAGTCATGCAGATCAAAAATAATTACACCATAAAATGGCAATCTACCAAAAGTTATCTTGAGGGCGACGGCGTATTTAATGGTGATATTGGAAGTGTTGTGGAGATCTCTTCAGAAGAACAATATGTAGAAGTAGTCTTTGATGGAGAGCGTCTTGTCCGTTATGGCTACAATCAATTGGATGAACTAATTCATGCATATGCTATAACTGTTCATAAAAGCCAAGGAAGTGAGTTCCCTGTTGTTGTAATGCCTATATGTGGAACGGCGCCCATGCTTATGACTCGTAACATACTATATACTTCTATAACACGTGCGAAAAAAACAGTTGTTTTGGTTGGTAATGAAGGCTGGCTCAAACGTATGATTAATAACAATCAAAGTCGTGAGAGATACTCGGGTTTAAAAGATCGATTGAAAGAACTGTTCAACTTATATGAAGCTGACGAGGAAAACTTATGGGCTCTCTTATAAAAAGTTGGTTTGAGGCATTTTTAAAATTTAGTATATCCTAGAAATTTAAAAATGCATGATATGTGATGAAACTTTGTTAGATACAGAAACGAATTGTTTGTGCGAAGTATGTGATGCAAGACTGATCTGGCTTGCTGAGAATAGTTGTATTAAATGTGGAAGACATATTGGTTTTCTATCTACTGTGAGTACGTGTTATGAATGCGAAAATGAACAAAGATCTTATTCGAAAAATTGTTCCATGGTTTTGTATAATGATGACGTAAAGAAACTCATTTATAAACTAAAGTATGGTGACCAAAGATACATTGCTTATCATATGGGAAACATCATGGTAGAAGGATTAGCAGAAATGGGTTACGGAAGTGAAAATATAGATCTCGTCGTACCTGTACCCTTACATTCAAGCCGATTAGGAGAAAGAGGATTTAATCAATCGGAATGGATTGGCAAACAGATTGCTAAAAGAATGCAAATTCCCATGAGTCCTTTAGCGGTAAAGCGAATACGGTATACTGAACCACAGACCTTGTTAAATAGAGCTGCAAGGCTACAGAATTTGAAAGGCGCCTTTCAAGTTAATGAGGAAGTACAAATAGTTAATAAACGGATACTGGTTGTCGATGATGTTTTTACAACTGGGAGCACTTTAAATGAAGTTGCATATGAACTTGTTCGGATGGGTGCTGCTCATGTTATCACTTCAACATTTGCTGCTGCGAATGTCCGTGATTAAAGTATTAGTTTGAAGATTTGGAGCCTATGGTATAATAAAAAGACAAAGAAGTCCTTGGAATTAAATTAATCGTCAAAATCATAGCGATTATTAATAGAACAAAAATAGATTGTGACCTAAAAGGAGTGTGAATGGCATGACCATTAAAAACTGTAAAAGATGTGGCCGTGTATTTTCAAGCAGTAGCAAATCAAAAGTTGTGTACCCGTTGTCGATCAACAGATGACGAGGATTTTAAAGTTGTGCGTGAATATGTTTATGATAATCCTGAAGCGGATGTTAAAGAAGTTGCAGAAGAAACAGGCGTAACTGAGAAGCAAATTCTCAAGTTTTTGAGATCTGGTAAATTAGTATTAAAAGGCGAAAATGCAATGGTATTAGACTGCGAGAAATGTGGCAAGGGAATTGCGACAGGACGTTATTGTGATGAATGTTCTGCTGCAATGGCACGCGAATTAAAGAGTGCATTTGCAATACCAAACCAAGCAGTAGAAACATCACCTGAAACAAAAAGTAAAAAGGGATATTATTCAGGGAATAAATCAAGAAAATAAAAATGATTTAAGAACATAGTAAATAGTACCGATAAATGTTCTGAGAGCTTGATTAGTGGACTGCAAAATTGGAATTAGTATGCGTATAATAAAGATTCTTTTAACATAATTCTAAAATAAACTAAACTTAACCCCTAATCAGGCCGATAAACATTGTAAGAAAATTGGCGATTGGGGGTGTTTTTATGAAGATCGTTGGGAATCCAAATGTTCAACGAATAATGAAAGCGTATAACAAAGATGTTGGTAAAACCAAAAAAACAGAAGGGCTCAAGTTCGAATCTGACAAAATTGAGATATCTCAAGAAGCTCATGATTTTCAACTTGCTATGAAAGCCTTGAACGATCTTCCTGATGTGCGTGAAGATAAAATTGCAGAAGCTAAGGAACAATTAGAATCTGGTAATTATAAACCTTCATCAGAAGATGTATTAAACAAACTTCTTGAAAGATTAAGCGACGTATAATGTTCAGAAGATTGGAAGACTAGAAGAACGGTAGATTGGTTATAAAATCAAACCGTAGTGTCGGTATGGTAAGTTTACGAAGACAATTGCTTCGTTATGAATCGTGCGCCGACAATTACTTAAAGTCTAAAAAACTAATTACAAACAATTGATTACTGCAAAGCAAGAGCTTTGTCCGATTGGAGTTGATAACGTGTCTGGAAATGTAGACCGTTTATTAAGGTTGCTCAAAAACGAATATGAAATATATCAGGAAATTTTGGAGTTATCTAAAACGAAAAAACAAAATTATTGTAGATGGAAACATCAAAGATTTAGATGAAATGACTAAACAAGAGCAGAAGATGATCAAGATAATAATTGGATTTGAGAAGGAGCGTTCTGCACTTGTCGATAAAATTGAAAGAGACTTAGGGATTGGCCAAGTTCAAAATATAACTGAATTAACAGCCTATTTTGAAGCTGATCAACAACAAGAGTTGAATCAAATCAAGGATGGCTTAGCATCGGTAGTCAAAGAGCTAGGAGATCAGAATGAATTTAATAGTAAACTCATTGGTCAATCGTTAGAAATTATAGATTTTAATATGAACTTACTTTCAAGTTCACATAATCAACATGCTGGTTATGGCTCGGATGCGGACGAAATGGATGTCAATCGCAAATCGAACCTCTTTGATGTCAAAGTATAGGTGGTGAGATAATGGGATCGTCATTCTTTGGATTTAATATCGCAACATCCGGGCTCTTTTCAAGTCAGAGAGCTTTAAATGTTACTGCACATAATATAGCAAATGCAAATACACCAGGTTATGCAAGACAACGCCTTCAAGTGGAGTCTTCGCGACCTGACACACTGCCCTCAGGACAAGGTATGCTTGGAACGGGGGTTGATTCATTACCGGTAGTACAAATTAGAGATGAATTTTTAGATAAAAAAGTAAGAGATGAATCAACGACTCAAGGTGAATGGGGTGTGAGAGAAGACGTTCTAGAAATGGTTGAACGTATCTTTAATGAGCCTTCTGACTCAGGTATTACTTCTGTTATTGACGATTATTTTGCTTCGTTACAAGAGCTGAGTAAAACCCCAGAAAACTTAACAACCCGTGCCTTGGTAAGGCAAAGAGGAATCGCCTTAGCTGAGAATCTTAGATTTACATCGAGTTCTCTTCGAGAATATCAGGAGCAGTTAGATTTCGACTTAGAAACGACAGTCACTCAAGTAAACGGATTAGCTGAGCAAATTGCGGATTTAAATAAACAAATATACAGTACTGAACTTGACGGTAGTTCTGCAAATGATATTCGCGATAAACGAAATTTAGCGTTAGATGAGTTATCAAAACTTGTTGATATAAATTATTACGAAGATAACAATGATCGCTTTTATGTAGTTGTTGGTGGTCATAATCTAGTAGCTCATTTTGATAGTGACTCACTTGTTACAGAAGAACGAACAAGTTTAACGAATCCCGAAGATGCTAAGGGGCTACATGACCTAAATTGGGCTGATGGTAGTACGCTTACAGTCAACGGTGGCGAAATTAGAGGGCTTCTCGATATGCGTGATGGAATCACGGATACCAATAAAGGGATGCCATACTATATGGATAAACTAAATGAGTTTGCAGATACTTTAGTTAATGAAGTTAATAGATTGCATTTAACAGGATATGACTTAGATGCTGGTACAGGTAATTACTTCTATACAATTAACAATATGACATCAGCTGACTATGAAACATATCTAATAAAATGAAGGTTTAGATGGTAAAAGTGGACTAGATGTAAGTCTTGATGTAACAAATGGGACTTTAGCTACTAACTCAGAACAAGAAAACCAAGAGATTATTCGAGCAAATATAAGTGATTTATTAAGCAATAATCCTAATTACTCAAATAAATCTGTCAAATATATTTCAACTGGTCAATATCTATTAGTAGATCGTGTATCTACTTCTGAATTAACTATATCGAAGGACGTAGACTTAGATCTTGATAAAATAGCAGCTTCAAGTACAGAAGAAGGTGTACCAGGAGACGGTAAAAATGCCCTTGCGTTAGCAGAAGTTAGAAATGCAGCGGGTTTATACGATTGGGGTACACCAGATGAGTTTATAAAATCATTGATATCAAACCTAGGTGTAGATGGTCAAGAAGCTCATAGACGTGTAGAAAACCAAGATCTGATACTAAACCAAATAGAAAATGAACGTATGTCCATAATGGGTGTATCTTTAGATGAAGAAATGTCAGAGATGATCAAGTTTCAACATGCCTATAATGCGAGTGCTAGAATGGTAACAACTTTAGATGAACAATTAGATACGATTATAAACAGATTAGGACTTGTAGGAAGATAAAATTAAGAAATAGAATTTGAATGGAGTGAGTTAAATGCGTGTAACTAATAATATGCTAATTAGCACAATGATCTATAATTTAGACAATAATCTTGAGCGTATTAATGATTATCAAAACCAAATGGCTTCTGGTAAGAAGATAGATAAACCTTCTGATGATCCAGTATTGGCTTCGCGTGTTCTTAAATACCGTTCAGATTTAAGTCAATTAGATATGTTTGAGCAAAACGCAGAAGATGCACGTTCTTGGATGGATATAACTGAATCCTCTGTAAATGATGCAATTCAAACAATGCAGCGAATTAGAGAATTAACAGTTAAAGCAGCGTCAGGAGTATATACCTTAGAAGAAAAAGAAACCATAGCTTCAGAAATTGAAGAACTAAGAGACCATATTATACAAGATGGTAATACAAGCTACGCAGGAAGATATGTGTTCTCTAATTATTACACAGACGAACCTTTATTTAACGAAGACGGAACATACAATATCCCTATGACTTCACAGGTTGTGAATACAAGAGAACCGATCATTTACGGAATTGCTGTTGGTGAAGAAATGGATGTTAATACGTCGCCTGTAGATGTATTTGGTTATGTTCAAACAACAGATGCACTCTTTAGCGATATTCCTGATGGTTCGGTGTTGGTACTGCAGCTACAAAAGCAGTTAAAAGCGGGACATTTGATTTAAATAGAGATTTTTCAACTGGTGTAAATGACGATGCTACTATTGATATAGTTGTTGATGGTACTACTTATACGATCCAAAGTGCTGATCTTACAAATATGATAGCGGGTAGTGCGAATCCTCACGAAAAAGGTGATATCACGAATCTGTTTAACAATGCGGACGATGGTGGTGGTAATTTATTAGAAACCGTAGCAGATGTTTTATTTTGACCCAACCGGAGCGCTAACAATAAAAAGTAAAACATATGGCGTTGGCTCAAATGTTAATATAGCTTATAACGGAGATTCTGGTGGTGGATTAACAGCTGCAGATTTACAAGCGGCTGTAGGAATAGCACCCGGTGCTGATGTGGGTATCGATATTACAGACCCTGTCATATTTGATGCTACAAAAACAATTGATCCAGCCGGTTTCGCAGATCCTGATATAGTACAAGAATATAGAGATAATACATTTGTACTTACTTTAAATGGAGAAACTAAAGAAATTCAGTTAGATCCTGCAGATCCATTAACATCAGTTACAGATTTAAGAGATGCAGTGCAAAATGCAATAGATACAGCCTTTCCAGGACCAGAAGTAGCAGTGACTGTTGCGGGTGGACCTGCACCGAATGAATACCTGAGCTTTACAATTGTTAATCAACCCAATGATGGTGATCCACCTGAATTGCAAATTGAAACGGTTCAAGCTACAGAAAGTCAGTTGATTAGTAATCTTAATAACTTAATTACAGATTTAAGAAATGATGAGGATACTGATGTTTTAACTACGCATATTGGATTTATTGATGTGGATTTAAATCGTATGTTAACTGCAGAATCAGATATCGGAGCACGTAATACGCGTGTTGAATTGGTCCTAAATCGTATAGGTGAGAATAATTTAACTTATACATCGCTCATGAGTGAAGCACAAGATGCTGACATGGCAGAAGTTATTATGCATTATCAAAATGCACAAAATGTTTATAGAGCATCATTGTCTACTGGCGCACAGACAATTCAGCCAACTTTAATAGATTTTATTCGTTAGGTGATAATGGATTGACTGATTAACGGCTTGGAAGACTAGCTAAAAAATACAAACTGTAGCGTCGGTCTTACGCCGACGCTACAGGGACTATGTAAAATAACT
>LQAI01000237.1_pt1 | contig 10714 bp, 14 predicted proteins | sample 1535821 | NCBI WGS metagenome assembly LQAI01 (sample SAMN04331586, study PRJNA305678) | bioreactor metagenome | isolation source: bioreactor_5 inoculated with Wadden Sea sediment 1st replicate of a... | place: Germany:Bremen | reverse complement strand
ATACCATCATCTGCAAACCAAGAAGACCATGTTAGTATGGGAACTATTGGAGCTCGTAAAGCAGCGGAAAATACTTGAGAATGTAATGAACGTCATTGCAATTGAAATATTATCTGCGTGTCAGGCCATTGATTTTAAAGATCCTGCTTTACTAGGAAAAGGTACAAAAGTTGCATACAGTATTGTACGTGAAAAAGTAACAAAGCTTACAGATGACCGCGTAATGTATAAAGATATTAATGCAGTATATGATCTTGTAAAAAGTCATGCTATTATCGATGCTGTTGAAGAAGCAATTGGAACACTAAAAATAGAATCAAATAGATACTCCGTTATAAGGCTCCGATTTCTATTTTAGAAATCGGAGTTTTTACGTTAATCAGTCATTTGTGATTCTGTCTTAATCATGTTAAAATATTTCTGTTGGAGATAAATGAGATACAATATATTGGAGAGAAACAAATGGTAAGTAAAGAAAAATTAGATCGCATTAATGAACTAGCGAACAAAGCAAAAAAAACTGAGCTAACAGATGCTGAAAAAGCAGAGCAAAAAAACTTCGTACTGAGTATCTGAAAGCATTCCGTAAAAATTTTAGACAGCAATTGGACATGATAGAAATTGTTGATCCTGAAGATATTAAATCTTAAATTATCTGTCCACCTATAAGAATGAAGAATATTGTTAATTCCTCGCTAAATGGGTAATAATATAGCGTGATGTGAACATTGTCGGAGGTGTCTATAAATGGCTGAAAATCAATTTGTAATATTTAGACTTGGAAACGAAAAGTATGCTGTAGATATTCTTAATGTAGGTGGAATCAGTGAATATCGTGATATTACCAACGTACCCAATGCACCTTACTTCATTGAAGGAATAATAAATTTACGGGGTGACATTATTCCAATTATAAATTTAAAGAAGCGATTCGAAATTCCTGAAAAAGAAGTAGATCCTGATACACGTATCATTATTAATAACATCGGTGGGAAAGATATGGGCTTTATTGTTGATGAAGCATCTCAAGTTGTGAAAATTGAGGATGAAAACATTGAGGTTGCACCAGACATTATTAAAGGGAATGAGCGGGCGTATATCCATGGTGTTGGTAAAATGGGTGATGACATTGTAATTTTGCTTGATCTTGAAAAAGTTTTATCTGATGAGGAAAAGCAAGAAGTTATGGGCATGGATTCGTAAGAAATGACGAAAACCTCTCTGCAATGACAGAGGGGTTTCTTTATGTAATTGAGCATAGGCATAAAAGTCCTATTTGCATAGAATGAAAGTTATTAGAAAAAAGAACGAGGAGCAAAAATACTATTATTTGTAATAAGTGGTGTTTGAATATAAAGGAGATTATGAACACATATTTCTGAAAAAGTTCCATAATATTATCATATAGGAATGATAATGTGTACAATGGTAATCAATTATGAGCAATTTTGTAAAAATGATACCTGCATTGGGAATAAAGGGCAGGGAATGCAAGTTTGTTTTATGCTATAATATTACTAAGTCTTAAGAAGTTAATAAAATAATAAGATGTTTTTAATAGGTTTTAAGTTATAATAAAGTCAAGAGAAATCCTGATATTTGATGTCGTATCAATAGTGTAAAGAAAACAGATACTTTTGAATAGTAAATTTGTAGGATCGTAATTTCGATTCAGACTCGATATAATAGGATTTAGTGACGATTTGATCGCTGAGGTGTGTGGCTTGAGTACAATTGTAAATATTAAACAGTTGAATGATGTTGTTGATAAAACAGTACAGGCAATTGAAGATGGAAAAAATGAAATATTTGAGATTTCTGAAAGAGCCCGCACAGACGTTAAAACGATCGAAGATGAGCTAGTAGAAATTCAAAATAAATTGAAGTTAATTATAGCGGATGTTGATCAGTTGGAAATCAAGGAGAAAACAAGCCGTAAAAAATTACTTGACGTGAGTAAACACTTTGATACATATAATGAAAAAAGATATTAAGAAGGCCTACGATACAGCCAAAGATTTACAAATACAGTTATCTCTTAAAAGACAAGAAGAAAAGGAACTGTTAAAGAAAGAACACGTTTAGAAATCGTTTGAAGGATTCTTGGGATGTTTGAAAAATGCCGAAAATTTGACTTCAAAGTAGGTATGGCCTTGGTTATTAAGAAGCGGAATAAGTGGTCAATTAGAAGACATTATGGTTAAACAAGATATGGACTTCGTATTATTAAAGCCCAAGAAGCGGAACGTAAGCGCGTATCTAGAGAGATTCATGATGGTCCTGCACAAACAATGGCGAATATCGTTATTAAATCTGATTACATAGAACGTATTATTGATCATGATATGGACGAGGCAAAAAACGAAATTCATTCATTAAAAGAAGTTGTACGAGATAGTCTTAAAAATATAAGAAAGATTATTTATGATCTATTACCGATGTCATTGAGTGACCTGGTCTTGTTCCTACAATACAGAGACTTGTTAATGATTTGGAAAAAGATTCAGGAATTAAGGCAATATTTAAAGTCAAGGATTCAGGTCATAAACTAGAACCATTAGTAAACTTAACTGTATTCAGAATTATTCAAGAATGTTTAACCAATATAAGAAAACACGCAGATGCGACACAAGTACAAATTAAGTTGGAGATTGATCACGATCGTATTGAGATTTTTGTGAAAGATGATGGTGTAGGTTTTAACCTGGATGATGTATCGCAGAATGAAAATGATGATAGTGGGTATGGACTTTATAGTATGCGTGAAAGAGTTGACTTATTAAGAGGGGAATTTTAATCTTGATACTGGCAAAGGTGCTGGGACTAAAATAAAAGCAATTATACCGTTGCTTGAGGGGGAGGGCTAAGATGTCTACTGGCAATATTAAAAGTGATGATTGTAGATGATCATTCATTAATGAGGCAAGGCTTAAAAAAAGATTCTGGAAATGGAAAAAGATATAGAAGTCATTGGACTCGCTGAAGATGGCGAAATCGCAATTCAAAAGTGTGTAGATTTAAAACCAGACATTGTCTTGCTGGACATAAATATGCCTAACATGAACGGGATTCAGGCATTAAGAAGAATAAAAGACATGGGATTGCCTTCAAAAGTGATTATGTTGACAATTCATGATGATCGTGAGTATTTACTTGAAACAGTCAATATTGGTGCAGAAGGGTATGTACTTAAGGATGCAGATTCTACGAGCTTAATTAAAGCGATTAGGAATGTTTACAATGGTAATTCTTATATACATCCTACCTTAGCTGACGAACTTGTAAAAAGATATAAGTCTCACGATGGCAAAGGTGATGCACACCATGGAAAAGACAAATTGACACGCCGTGAGTATGAAGTAACTTACCCTCATAGCTGAGGTTGAATAACAAGGAAATTGCCGAAAAGTTATTTATTAGTGAGAAAACAGTTAAGAACCATGTTTCGAATATATTTAAGAAAATAAATGTAAGTGATCGTACACAAGCTGCCATTTATGCTTTTAAACACAACATAAAGAAATTATAGATATATATAATGCCACTCGAATGAGTTGCTTATATTTTTGGTATTTGTTTCATAATTGTTATTAAATTAAACATGGAAGTGTGAAATAATGAATATATAAATTAATAAATGGAGGTTTTTATGGATACAAAAAAATCACCCTATGCGCATACACCCAAAAGTGCTTGGGAAGGGGTAAATGACGCGCAAATGAAAGATATCATGGACTTAGGTGAATCTTATAAAACTTTTTTGGACTTTGGTAAAACTGAACGTAAATGCGTAGAACGGATTGTTAAAGAAGCTGAAGCAAAAGATTATAAGTCTTTGGAATATTACATTGAAAAAGGATCTATAAATCCTGGCGATAAAGTGTATGCAGTGAATCATGGTAAAGCTATGACTATGATGGTAATGGGATCTGAACTTTTAGAAAAAGGGATGCGAATAATTGGTAGTCATTTAGATTCGCCTCGATTAGACCTTAAACCTTCCCCTTTATATGAAGATTCTGGATTGGGACTTTTGAAGACACATTATTATGGTGGCATAAAAAAATATCAGTGGGCATCTATTCCCTTAGCCTTATATGGTGTTGTTGTTCTTGAAAATGGCAAGAAAATTGATATTGCAATTGGCGATGATATGGATGATCCGATATTGTTTATTCCAGATTTACTTATTCACTTATGGAAAGATCAAGCCAGTAAAAAATGAACGAAGGAATCACAGCAGAAGACTTAAATATTGTTATTGGACACATGCCGTTGCAAGAAGGAGATGTGAAAGATAAAGTTAAAGCCATGGTTTTAAAAATATTAAATGAAAAAGTACGGAATGGTTGAAAGGGACTTTGCATCTGCAGAATTTGAGGTTGTACCAGCGGGGAAAGCCAGAGATGTTGGATTAGATCGTAGTATGATAGCGGGCTATGGACACGATGACAGAGTGTGTGCATATGCAAGTATGGAATCTATACTCAAAATTGATCAGCCTCAATACACGTCTGTTGCTCTGTTCACTGATAAAGAAGAAGTTGGCAGTCAAGGTATGACTGGTGCAGAATCAGTTTTCTTTGAAAATGTCATTGCAGAATTAATCAATCTTCAAAAGGGTAGCTATACTGAACTTTGGTTAAAAAGGACATTGAGTAACTCGAAAGTATTATCAGCCGATATTACTGCAGCCTACGACCCAACATATGCGAGCGCATATGATAAACGAAATTCAGCTATGTTTGGACATGGCGCAGTAGTTGTAAAATACACAGGGTCAAGAGGTAAGTACGATTGTAATGATGCCAATGCGGAATTTGTGGGATGGCTAAGAAAAGTTTTGGACGATGCCGGTGTTGCTTGGCAGACAGGGCTTATGGGTAAGGTAGACCAAGGTGGCGGTGGTACCATAGCTATGTGCTAGCAAATAAGGGGGCAGAAGTGATCGATTTTGGTTTGGGTGCCTTAAATATTCACGGACCCTATGAACTTGTTAGTAAAGTCGATTTATACATGATGGAAAAAGGATATACAGCTTTTTACGAAGCTAAATAAAGAAAAAGCAGAGAAAATTTAATTTTCTTCTGCTTTTGATTTTGACTTGTGTTTTAGGTTTTACTTGTATCTATTATCTTGTACCTTTTAACTAAAACAGCGAAGCTGTTTCTGATTGTTGACAAAGTCCTCAACTTCTTTGTCACTGCACATTTTATCGACTCTTACGTATGTCTAATACGCTGCGATCCGCTAAAATGCTTGTTCCGCGAATTTGAGGATTTCTCAACAATCTAGACATTGACTTTGTCAACAGCCTCAAACAGCGAAGTGTTTGATCTATTTCTTAATCGCTTTTAAAACAAAATCTTTAAACTTCTCAGAAAGAGGCGAAAGCATCATCTTTTTATGGAAAACAAAATAGAAACTGCGTTCCATATGCATACCATCAACACTAATTTCAATAAGTTCACCTGAGTTAAGTTCGTCTAAGACGGCACGTTTGGATACAAAACTAATACCCATGCCTTTCTTTACAACTTCCTTAATGGTTTCTGTGTTCTCCATATAAGCAACAACATTTAATTTACTTGGGTCAAGATTATTGTTTTTGAGTTGTTCCTCCATGGTTTTTCGTGTACCCGAACCTTCTTCTCTTAGGATCATACGATAGTCGTACAAGGAAGCTGGATCAATAGAGTTATTTTTTTTTTATATTTACTATGGGGGGAGCTATGAGTATAATCTCGTCATCAAAAATCTCTTTGTAAATGAGTTGAGGTTTTTCCCTTTTAGAACCAACGATACCAAAGTCTACTTCTCCAGAAAGAAGTTTATCAATAACTTGCTTGGTATCAAATCTAAGTATGTTATATTGAACATTTGGGTATGCTTCAGAAAATTTTACATAAAAGTTCAGTGAGTAAATAACGCTCAGGAATAGAACTAGATGCAATTTCGAGTGTACCAATGATCTCGCCTTGAAATTGACCTAAAGAAAAAAGAGCCTGGTCTCTTTCATTTAAAATAGATAATGCATGGTTTAGGAGAATTTCGCCTGCCTGAGTGAGTGATACCTTCTTGTTGGAACGGTTAAATAAGAGTGTATCTAGATCTCTTTCAAGATTATTGATATGGTTACTAATTGTTGGTTGGGTTAAGTAGAGTTTTTCTGCTGCTTTTGAAAAATTCCTGAGCTTTGCTAACATGACAAAGCTTTCTAGTTGTTTAAAATCCAAAAAATCACATCCTCGTTCAATCTATAATGAAATCATACCATCTAGGAGAGTACCTTGCAAATACTGGGGTATAAAATAATTAAATAGTTAAATGCAAACTATTTGCTAATAGTATAGAGAACTTACTATTGAATTTTTTTGAAGGAAAATGAGAGGACGTATCGAATCTGAATATAAAGACCATGGTTATGGACGAAACACGATAATTCATGGGTGGAGGTTCTTATGGATGAACAAAAATTGTCCTCATTGTTAAAGAAAAGTGAAGGGCCTAAATTAGACTTTAAAAATGCAAATGGATCTAAAAATCAGAGTCCGGAAAAAAAGAAACTTGCAAAAGATGTCATTGCTATAGCTAATAGTCAAGGTGGTCGTGGGCACCTTATTGTTGGTGTCGAGGATAAAACAAAAAGAATTGTTGGTATTATACCATCTGATTATAATGAAGAACGCATACAACAAATTGTAGGTAATAGATGTGATCCACCTCTTAATTTAAGAGTTGAGTATGTTGAAATGAATGATAAAATTGTATTGGTAGTCACTGTTTTAGGAGTTACAAAAACCGCATCAAATGCGTCAAACTGGTGCTTTTACATCCGGAGAGGGTCTACTACAGATGTAGCAAGAAGAGACGAAATAGCCTCTCTATTGCAAACGGGTGGTATCATACATAATGAACAAATTCCTGTATTTAATGTGGATATGAATGTCTTAAATATGGACTTGATTCAACATTATTTAGGGCGGATGAATATGCCTAATAAAGGAGACATTGATAAGTCTTTGCTTGCTAATTTGGGCATTATTCACTACGATCGCGACGAAGAGATTTATAACCCTACTGTAGGTGGCATGCTTTTGTTTTGTGATTCACCTCAAATTTATTTACCTCATACAGGGGTAACGATCATTGATTTTAGAGGGAGGACTAGAACGGAATATCACATAGGGGACCTGTCCTTAAGTTGTTGGAACAGTCCATGTCCTTAATAAGGGAACTATTAAAGGATACGGATTATCCAGTGGAAGCTATTGATGAGGCTTTGGCTAATTCTATTGTTCATAGAGATTACTTTGATAATTCACGTGAAATAGTCATATATATTGGTAAAAAAACGCATAGAAATTTCTAATCCGGGTAGTGTTTATGGTAGAGAATTACTCAATAATGTTCTTAAAGAACACAATCCGTATCGTCGTAATAACTGGTTGTATCATCAACTACTCGTACTTGATGAACAGGATCGCTTTTTTAAAATATGGATTGGGCATGGAGAAGATAAAGAGTATTCTTAAAAGAAGAGGAAAAGTGAGGTTTTTAAACTTACGTAAAATCAATCTATTTAAGGTTGTTTTGCCTGGGGTTAGAAGATCTGGACGATAAATAATTAAATAATGGCAACCAAAAAAGACTAGCTCATGTTTTAATTGGCTAGTCTTTTGTTATACATTACTTCGAATCCACATAGTTGCCTCGTCCATAGTATCAAAAATATGATAATCGTGTTTACCAAGGTCAAGGCTTTCTATTAAAGAAACGTACTTTTCGCTCATAGAATGATGAAGGTATACAATGAGCTGTACACGATTTGTGAGTTTGTCCTCAGAAGCTGTGAATTCTAATGCTTCAAACTCAATACCACCAATAGTTCTGATGTCAAGTAGTAGTGGGTTATAGAGGTCAAATGTACTAATCAACTGATAAATTTTTAGCATTTCTACAAGTGTAACAACGACATTATCATGAAATGATACTTCCCAATAGGTTCCTGAAATCAATTTAATATTAGCGCAATCTGTATGAATCTCTCTCATGATTTCACCTTCTTCGATGTTATATATTTATGGATTTTATACCCATTATGATCGAAGAAAACCATTTAGAGCCAAATACATTTTATAAACATTATCTTTAAGCTCTTTTAATGCAATTGCGACCTTCCTTTTTAGCTTTATAGAGCCCCTTATCAGCTTTCTTTAAAACCTCATATGGTCTTAATTCAGCATCCTTGTGATCTGCGACACCTATGCTTAAAGTTAATTTTAGCTTTTTCTTGCGTTTGGTCTTTACTTTTAGAGGAGTGGGTTGTAAATCCATTGGATTCAACAGTACGTCTTATGTTTTCAAGGTTGATCATAACTTCTTCTTTTGCAAGACGAGGATAAATAACAGTAAACTCTTCCCCACCAAATCGATACAATTTACCGTGTGCTACGATTTGATCGACTGTACGTGCCACATAACGTAATGCCTCATCGCCAACGTCATGACCGTAGGTATCGTTAAATTTCTTAAAATGATCAATATCCATCATAGCGATGGCATACATACCACTGAGTTTATCAAGATCTTCGTTTAATGCACGTCTACCGGGAATACCTGTTAAGTCATCGTGGTAGGCCATTTTATAAGATTTCTTCATAAGGGCTATAAATAAAACCAAATTTGCGAAAATAAAGCATATATGAATCCAGTTCTGAGAATCAAAATTCATAAGAGCCATGTACATAAAAAGCGTAACAAACAAGCAGACATTTTTCACCAAGTAAGGCTTTAATAAATCCGCTACAAGAAAATAAAAAACAGTACATAATAAGAGCAGTGTCACTAGATCGTTTATGATAATGAAAGGATTTAAGAAAGAGGGTATTATTTCAAAAGTATTGACTGTGATAAAAATGTTTTCCTTAAAAATGAGAACATAAAATATAATACAGATCTCCGCAGCTATGCCAAAAAGCTTTAGTTTGCCGTTTCGACTCACGATACCCCTTTCTTGAGTTTTCGAGAACAAGACAATGTTGACTGGTAATGCAAGACCTAAGCTATTAGGATATGATATTGGAATTGGTTAATTTCATTAGGTAGTAAGAGGATGGTATAGCTAATACCTAAAACAAAAACTTAAGAAAAAAAGTTTACTTTTATTAAAAATAAAAGCAAGCATTAGATTAATAAATAAAAATTACTGCGGGTAACCATTTTATGATTAATAAAAGCGAATGGGGCAGTTTATCCATGTATGCAAGTGCAAAACATCCTGCTATGTATATCATTATATTGATTAAATTGCTTCGTACGAAACGAAAAAAATAAAGCCATTTTATCCACCTTGTTGTAGTTATTATATGAGAAACGATCTGATTACTTTCTTAGAGCATATATCTATTGTAACAAATGATGATCAGGTGTCTATACGCAATGAGTCAGAAATTTAAGTTGCCTTATATCAATGTTCTTGTTTAAAAAGAAAGGCTAAAAGAAAAATATCATTTATTGCTTATGCCCGTAACAAGAGAAAACATAAAAAATATTCAAAAAAGTGGTTTTCCCATTTTTTGTTTGGGTAATAAAAAGACCAGAGGGATTGACCCTCAAATTACATGCCGTATGTATACGATGTAAACATAAAAATGTTGGTTCAAATTGAAGTGTAGGAGGCGTATCATGAAAAAATCAAGTAGTCTTGCTGTTCGAATTATTCTTAGCTTCTTGGTGTTAATTGTTTTATCTACCGGGACTGTCGGATGGTTTGCAAGTTCCAAAACAGACAAAGCCTTAACGGATATGGCTCATCAATCCTTAGAACAACAACTTGGGGCAGTGAAAAATGAAATCAATGCGAAAATGTTAAATGTAGAAAATCTAATAAAAATTATCAATGAACTTCCTCCTATAATTGCTTATAAAACTGAAGTGAACAATGGCGTCCCTAAGGAACAAACTGTCACTGAAGCTATGAATATTCTAAAACAATTTAGGGAGTCCATAAGTGATGTCGCTGAAGTTGTCTTTATAACCGATGCAGAAGGAAATGTTGTCCTCGATTCTGCTGATGGCGGTTACGATGGGATTAATGTAAAAGAACGTGCCTATTTTATAAATAGTATGAAAAAAAACACATATTGGGATGATGTTCTTGTAAGTAAAGGAAGCGGACAACCAGTAACGGTTTTTAGTATTCCCATGTTAAATGCTGATGGTGAGACTTTAGGTATCGTTGCTGCTGCTATAAAATTTAATGCTGTGACCGATCCATTAAGTCGAGTTAAAGTTGGTGAAACAGGATATGCCTATATGCTTGATCAAAAGGGTTTAGTCTTATATCATCCTCAAGAAGAGCGTATTATGGTAGATAATCTTCGTGATGTAAGTGAAGAAAGTGGTAACAATGAACTTAAGGTCATCGTAGAAGATATGATGGCATTGAATGCGGGGAGTGGAGAATATTCATTCCAAGATGTACATAAACTGAATTTATATGATGCTGTCAGCAATTGGTCTATTGCTGTTAATATACCTACTTCCGAGTATAAGGAAACGGTTGTTGAAACCCGTAATGCCCTAACAATGATTACGCTTATGGCTATTGTTGTAGCAGGTATAGTAGCTGTTGTACTTTCCAACAAGATTACCAAAACCTGTAAAAGTACTCATGCGATTGATGGCAACAGCAGAGAAAGGTAATTTAAAT
>LQAI01000236.1_pt1 | contig 10719 bp, 12 predicted proteins | sample 1535821 | NCBI WGS metagenome assembly LQAI01 (sample SAMN04331586, study PRJNA305678) | bioreactor metagenome | isolation source: bioreactor_5 inoculated with Wadden Sea sediment 1st replicate of a... | place: Germany:Bremen | reverse complement strand
ATAAAGATAGATAGAATTGTAGGGAAATAATCAAATGAGTAAAATAGAAAAAGTCGTTCTCGCCTATTCCGGCGGGCTGGATACGTCCATTATTCTTAAGTGGATCAAAAACCACTATGATTGCGAAGTCGTCACCATGACCGCAGATCTCGGTCAGGGTGAGGAAATGGACGGTATTGATGAAAAGGCCATGGCGACCGGTGCCTGCAAGGCATATGTCGAAGACATGCGTGAGGAATTTGTCCGCGACTACGTCTTCCCCATGTTCCGCGCCAATGCCCTCTACGAAGGACGTTACCTGCTCGGTACCGCCATCGCCCGGCCTCTGATTTCCAAGCGCATGGTGGAAATCGCCGAGCTTGAAGGTGCACAGGCCGTGTCTCATGGTGCTACGGGCAAGGGAAATGACCAGGTCCGTTTCGAGTTGGCGACCATGGCTCTCAATCCGCGTCTGCAGACCATTGCTCCGTGGCGTGAGTGGGAACTCAAGTCCCGTACCGACCTCATGAATTTGCCAAGGATAACGGAATTCCCATTCCCGTGAGCCGCAAAAAGCCATGGTCCATTGATGCCAACCTGCTGCACACCTCGTTTGAGGCGGCGAGTGGAAGATCGTGGAATTCTCCCGGCCGGACTGCTACCGTAATATCACTCCGCCCGAGATGTGCCCGGATGAGCCTGAAGAGATCACCATTGATTTCGAAGCCGGTGATCCCATCGCCATCAACAGCGTCCAAGTATTCCCCGGCTGCACTGCTCGCCAAGCTCAACGAACTGGGCGGCAAGCACGGTATCGGCCGTATCGATATGGTTGAAAACCGCTTTGTGGGCATGAGTCCCGCGGCGTCTACGAGACTCCCGGCGGCACCATCCTCGCTGCGGCCCATCGCGACCTTGAAGGACTGTGCATGGACCGTGAGATGATGCATCTGCGTGACAGCCTGATTCCGAAATACGCGACCATGGTCTACAACGGCTACTGGTTCTCTCCGGAGCGCGAGGCTATGCAGGCCATGATCGGACAAGTCTCAGGAAAAGGTCACCGGTACTGTCCGCGTGAAACTGTACAAGGGTAATTGTGTGCCGCTGGGCCGCAAATCCCCGTTCTCCATGTACAACCCGGAACTGGCGACATTCGAGGAAGATTACATTTACGATCAGGCCGATGCCGAAGGGTTCATCAAGCTGGTCGGATTGCGTCTCAAGGGCCGCATGCAGCAGTCCAAATGGGGCGGCAAGGACGTCGAAGACACCTGCGAGAGCTAAAATATGGCACAGAAGAAAATGTGGGGGCGGTCGGTTTGCCGAAGGCACGGCCGCTTCCATGGAAGCATATTCCGAATCCGTATCCTATGACTGGCAGCTGTATGCCGAGGATATTCGCGGGTCACAGGCTCATGCCCGTGTGCTTGCGAAGCAGGGGTTCCTGACCGAAGAAGAGGCCAAACAGATTTGTGACGGACTTGATTCGGTCAAGACCGAGATCGAGACCGGTGATTTCGTGTGGAAGACCGAAATGGAAGACGTCCACATGAACATCGAGTCACGCCTGACCGAAATCATCGGTGCTGTCGGCGGCAAGCTGCATACTGCACGCAGCCGCAACGATCAGGTGGCGCTTGATTTCCGTCTGCATGTGGCCGCACGTCTGGCTGCATGGCAGGAATATCTGCTTTCGCTCATTGAGACTTATATCGTTCGTGCCAAGGTGCATGGTGACACGCTGCTGCCCGGTTGCACGCATTTTCAGCCTGCCCAGCCCGTGAGTCTGGCGCATCATTTGCTTGCCTACTGCCAGATGTTCAAGCGTGATTACGAGCGCGTGACTGATTGCCTGAAACGGGTGCGTGTCATGCCGCTCGGCGCTGCCGCTTTGGCCGGGACCACCCATCCGGTGAATCCGCAGGCGGTGGCTGACGATCTTGGTGTGGATGCGATCTTTGCCAATTCCATGGATGCTGTTTCCGACCGTGATTTCGTGTTGGAAGCCGTGTTCGCGGGAAGTCTCATCATGACGCATCTTTCCCGTATGTGCGAAGAGATCATCATTTGGGCCAATCCCAACTTCGGGTATGTGAAACTGCCGGACCAGTATGCGACCGGCTCTTCGATCATGCCGCAGAAAAAGAATCCTGACGCCTGCGAACTCATGCGCGGCAAGACCGGCCGCGTAGTCGGCTCCCTGACAGGGTTGCTTGTGCTTCTCAAGGGCTTGCCCATGACGTACAATCGTGATTTGCAGGAAGACAAGGAACCGTTCTTTGATGCGGACAAGACCGTTTCGGCCTCGCTTGGCATCATGAACGGCATGCTCAGACAGCTTGAGTTCGTGCCGGAAAAGATGCTTGCCACAGTGGAACGAGGGTTCCTCAACGCCACTGAGCTTGGCGGATTACCTTGCCGCAAAGGGCGTACCGTTCCGTGAAGCACATCATATTACAGGTGCTGCGGTTGCCTTTGCAGAAGGGAAGGGCGTCGGGTTGGAAGACCTGAGCCTTGCCGACTTCAAGGAGTTTTCCGCAGAGATCGAGGACGATGTTTTCGAAGTGCTTGATTACAAGACGGCGGTTGAGCGTCGAACCTCACCCGGGGGCACCGGACCGGCCTCTGTGACCAGACAAGTTGACGATCTTGAAGCCTGGCTAGTGTCGTTAAAATAAGAAATTGTCAGAAAATATGGATACGAGGTATTTTTTGCCTCGTATCCCTTGATTTTTCATACGAGGACATTACTCTAGACTTCAACATGTTTGCAAACTATGGCCGCAACCCCGTGCAGCGGTCCACTCAAGAGGGCGACGAGGTGATCGACCTGCGTCCCCGGAGGAATTTCATTTGAACAACCACATGAAAAATCTGGTTATATGGGCGATCATTTTCATTTTGATGGTCGTCTTGTTCAACCTTTTCAATCAGCCACCGATGCCGCAGGACAATCCGTCCTATAGTTCATTCCTGTCCATGGTGGACAGCGGCGGCGTGGCTGAGGTCAAGATTCAGGGGCAGAAAATCATCGGCATGAAGAGTTCCGGTGAAAAATTTCAGGTCTACACTCCCGACGATCCCAAGCTTATTGACACGCTCATCAAGAAAGGCGTGGAGGTGAAGGCGGAACCGCCGGATGAATCCCCGTGGTACATGACGCTGTTGCTGTCGTGGTTCCCCATGTTGCTTCTCATCGGCGTCTGGATTTTCTTCATGCGCCAGATGCAGGGCGGCGGAGGCGGCGGACGTGGTGCCATGAGCTTTGGCCGGTCCAAGGCCCGCCTTATCAATGAAGAGACTGCCAAGGTCACCTTTGATGATGTGGCAGGTGTTGACGAAGCCAAGGAAGAGCTTTCCGAGGTGGTCGATTTCCTGCGTGAACCTCGTCGGTTTACCCGGCTTGGCGGACGTATCCCCAAGGGCGTGCTTCTTGTGGGTGGTCCCGGTACGGGTAAAACGCTTTGGCGCGTGCCGTTGCCGGTGAAGCGGGTGTTCCCTTCTATTCCATCTCCGGTTCCGATTTGTTGAAATGTTCGTCGGTGTGGGTGCTTCCCGTGTGCGTGACCTGTTCGCTCAGGGCAAGAAAAATGCTCCGTGCCTGATTTTATCGACGAAATCGACGCAGTTGGTCGTCAGCGTGGTGCCGGTCTCGGCGGCGGGCATGACGAACGTGAACAGACATTGAACCAGCTGCTTGTCGAAATGGACGGCTTTGAGTCCAACGAAGGTGTTATCCTTGTTGCGGCTACCAACCGTCCCGACGTGCTTGATCCGGCATTGCTGCGTCCCGGTCGTTTCGACCGTCAGGTCGTGGTGCCCAATCCGGATCTTCGCGGTCGTGAGCATATCCTCAAGGTCCATAGCCGCAAAACGCCTTTGGCGAGCGAGGTTGATCTTGAAGTTATCGCCCGTGGCACCCCCGGTTTTTCTGGTGCCGACCTTGAAAACCTTGTTAACGAGGCCGCTCTTCAGGCTGCCAAGATCGGCAAGGATCAGGTTAACATGTCTGATTTCGAGGAAGCCAAGGACAAATTGATGATGGGTGGGCGTGAACGCCGCAGCCTAATTCTGTCTGATGACGACAAGAAGACCACTGCCTATCATGAGGCCGGTCATGCCCTTGTCGCCAAGTTGCTGCCCGGTACGGACCCGGTTCACAAGGTGTCCATCATTCCGCGTGGCCGTGCTCTCGGTGTGACCATGCAGCTTCCGGGCGAGGATCGTCACAATTATTCAAAGACGTATCTTACCAGTAATATGGCCGTGCTCATGGGTGGACGAGTGGCCGAGGAGATTGTCCTCGACCAGCTTACCACCGGCGCGAGCAATGATATTGAGCGGGCTACCAAGACTGCGCACAGCATGGTCTGCATGTGGGGCATGAGTGAAAAGCTCGGACCGCTCAGCTTTGGCGATAATCAGGAGCAGGTCTTCCTTGGCAAAGAACTCATTCACGACAAGAACTACGGTGAAGATACCGCGAAGATGATTGATGCGGAAGTCCGGAGGTTCGTTGAAGAGGCCTATCAAACTGCCACGCAGCTGCTCAAGGACAATCGTGACCATCTTGAAGTGATTTCTCTGGCGTTGCTTGACCGTGAGACCATTACCGGTGCCGACATCGACCTGCTTATGGATGGCAAGGAATTGCCTCCCATGAAGGACGACAAGTCGTCCGGCGGGGAAGGTGAGGGACAGGCTGATGGTGGATCTGTCGGTGGTTACACTCCTGAAGGCAAGCCTGCCGGTCCCGGTTACAAGCCGGTGAGCGAAGGGGAGCCCAAAGATGGTGACGACTTCATTCTTGAGGAGGATGACGGCGATGACACCTCATCAGCCGGAGCACCTGAAGATGACGACAAGAAAATCCAGTAACGTTTGAAAATAAAGAAACAACCACTGATGAAAGACACGACGTGGATACTCAAGGGGGCAGGGTTCTTGGACCCGCCCCTTTTTTATTGCCGGGGTGGTCAATGTAACTCCGGATTCGTTTTATGATGGTGGCAGTCATGCTGGTGTTGAAGCCGGTGTGTCCCATGGTGCCGATCTGGCTCGGAGGGTGCTCACATTCTTGATGTGGGTGGAGAATCCACGCGGCCTTATGCGGATTCAGTGTCGCTGGACGAAGAATTGGAACGGGTCGTTCCCGTTATCGAAGGACTGGCCGGACTGGATATATGTGATGAAAACGGCACATTGTTGCATCCTGTCATCTCCGTGGACACATACAAGGCCGAAGTTGCGGCTCGTGCACTGGATGCCGGGGCCGACATTGTGAATGACGTGTCTGCTTTCGCTTTTGATCCCGGCTTGCTCGATGTGCTTGCACAGTATGCTCCGGGCTATGTGTTGATGCATTCTCTCGGGCGGCCTGAGGACATGCAGGATGCGCCTAGTTACAAAGATGTGGTGGATGAAATCCTGGCGTTCTTTGAACAGAAGCTTGAGGTGCTTGATAAGGCAGGACTGCCCAAGGACCGAATCGTCCTTGATCCCGGTATCGGGTTTGGCAAACTGCTTGAGCACAATCTTGCTATCTTGCGGAATCTTGAGCGGTTCAAGGTCTTAGGCCTGCCTATTTACATGGGGCTTTCCAACAAGTCGCTTTGGCAGGGCTTTTGGGACTGGGTGTCAACGAGCGTCAGAATGCCACGCAGGCGCTACAGCGGTACTGCCATGAAGTGCGGCATTCATCGTGTGCATGAAGTTAAATTCGCACAGCAAACATTGACCATTGTTCAGGAAATAGCGTAGCAAATAATATGTTTGAACTTTTCGGGATACAGATAACTTGGCGCGTCATGCTCGATATCGGGCTGGTCGCTTTTATATATTTACAATATTATCCTTCTGGTTCGGGGGACCAGAGCCGCAGCTGTCCTATATGGAATGGTCGTGGTTCTGATCGTTTACTACGTCTCCGATCTGTTCAATCTGTATACGCTCAATGCCCTGCTTGGAGAATTCCTTGCGTCAATCTTCCTTGTGGTCGTCATTCTGTTCAAGAATGATATCCGCAAGGCGCTTGCCAGTGTCGGCACCAAGCGCTTCTGGACTAAGTCAGAGGTACGCGATGACACGCTGGATCATTTGACTCGGTCGGTCATGAATATGTCCTCGACGAGTACCGGGGCCATTATCGTGATCGAGAAAAGCATGCCACTTGGCGACATCATTGAGCGCGGCATTGAACTTGATGCCAAGGTCAATCAGGAGCTTATCGAAACAATTTTCGTGACGGACACACCGCTGCATGATGGAGCATCATTCTTCGACGTGACCGTATCGTGGCGGCGGCCTGTATTTTGCCGTTGTCTTCCAAGTTGCGCGGGCAACCCATGTACGGCACACGGCATCGGGCGGCTCTTGGCATCAGTGAAGGATCGGACGCCATTACGGTGGTCGTATCCGAGGAGCGCGGCGAAGTTTCCGTCGCCATGAACGGCAGGCTGACGACCAGTCTGGACGAAGTCCGCCTCAGGCGTGTCCTGAGAAACGCTTTGGGACGATAGAATGACAAAGAATTGGCAAACCATGCTTTTGGCCCTTGCAATGGCCATATTCACCTGGTTTCTGGTCACGGGACGGGAAGTCGTTGAGACGTGGGTGGATATGCCCGTTGTCATGACCAACCCCCCCGAAGGCATGATTATCGAGGACGGTCTTGTGGACAAGCTGCAAGTGCGTTTGCGTGGTCCCAAGGGACTGGTCGGCAACCTGGCGAACCAGAATTTGACCTATCCGCTGGACGTCAGCCATCTCAAGATCGGCAAGCAGGTCGTGGACATCGATTCCTCGAAACTCCCTTTGACATCCACGTATGAGATTATCGAGGTCAAGCCGAATCGGCTGAAGCTGACGGTTGACCGTCGTATTACGAAAATGATTTCGCTTGAGGCCGCCTGGGCAGGCAAACTGCATCCTGACTACAAGTTGCAGGAAGTCGTTGTTTCTCCTGATCTGGTGGAAATTCGAGGACCTGAAACCTTGTTGCGCAAGATCAGCAAGGCAAAAGTCGTCATGCACGAGGATTTCCCGGAGGAAGTGCCGCGCAGTTGGGTTGAAGATGTCGGCCTTGAACTGCCGGAAGAGGTTGAAGCGTCTCCCGGCCAGGTTCGCGTGGAAGGTTTTTTTGGACCCAAGATGCGTGAAATCTGGGTCAAGTTGCCGCTTGGCGTGGAGTTGCCGGATGGCTTTCGGGCAAAGATCGGGCAGGATTATGTGCGTCTCCTTATTGAAGGACCCATTTCCTTGTTCCGCAATAATGAATATCGCAAGGTCATGTCGGCTGCCGTTGTTTTCGGACCGGAGACGGTTGCCGGGAGCTTCGATCTCGATTATGACGTCGTGCTGCCGGATGGCTGCCGTCTCGTGAAAAAGAATCCCGAGACGATCAAGACTACAATAAAAAAGAAATAAATCGCTTTATGCGAATAGCTGGAGCACTGTAATGAAGCAGAGGCTTTTCGGAACCGATGGCCTGCGCGGGCAGGGCAATATATTCCCCATGACACCTGAGATTGCGCTCAAACTCGGTTTGGCCGCAGGACAGTATTTTCGTAACGGTTCAAAGCGCCATCGTGTCGTCATCGGCAAGGATACCCGTTTGTCCGGGTATATCTTTGAAGCCGCTTTGCGTCCGGGTTGTGCGCCAACGGCATGGACGTTTTTCTTGTCGGCCCGATGCCGACTCCGGCCATTTCCTTTTTGACGCGCAACATGCGTGCTGATCTGGGTGTGGTTATTTCCGCCAGTCACAATCCGTTCATGGATAACGGCATCAAGTTCTTTGACCGGACCGGTTTCAAGCTGCCGGACGCTGTCGAGGACGAGATCAGTGAGCTGGTCATGGCAGACGTGCCGCAGTGGGACTATCCCGCGCCAGAGAAAGTCGGGCGTGCATATCGCATTGAAGACGCCCGTGGCCGATATATCGTTTATCTGAAAAACAGTTTCTCCCCGAAGCTCACACTGGATGGCATGAAGGTCGTTCTGGATTGCGCTCATGGTGCGGCTTACGGCGTTGCTCCCTATGTGTTTGAGGAGTTGGGAGCCGAGGTCATCAAGGTCGGCATGAAGCCGGATGGATTGAATATCAACCAGAAGTGCGGTTCTCTGTATCCGGAAGTCATTTCCAACATCGTGGTGGATGAAGGTGCTGACATAGGCATCGCGTTGGACGGTGATGCAGACCGGCTCATCGTTTGTGATGAGAAGGGCCGGATTCTGGATGGCGACCAGATCATGGCGCTCAGCGCGTTGGAGCTTATGGAAAAGGACAAGCTGCCCAAGAACATGCTTGTTTCCACGGTCATGAGCAACATGGCACTCGAAATTTTCATGCAGGAAAACGGCGGCACTCTGCTGCGGACCGCAGTGGGGGATCGCTATGTTGTTGAGGCTATGCGCCGGGAAGGTGCCATGCTCGGCGGCGAACAATCGGGACATCTTATTTTCATGGAGCATTCCACCACTGGTGACGGACTCCTTGCCGCGCTGCAATTATTACGTATAATGTGCGAGAAAGAAAAACCGCTGTCCGAATTGGCCGGTCTGCTGGAGCCGTTTCCTCAGGTGCTCAAGAATGTTCACGTGGAGCGTAAAATCCCGTTTGACGAAGCGCCCAAGGTGCAGGAAACCGTACGCAAGGTAGAAGACGCCCTGTATGGCAAGGGGCGTGTGCTGCTGAGGTATTCCGGCACGGAAGCGGTCTGTCGTGTCATGGTCGAAGGTCCGGATATCGACAAGGTGGAAATGTATACCGACGAAATCGTCGATGCCTGCGAAAAACATTTGAGATAAGTCTGTTTCCCTCTGGAGGAGATCAATGGAAGTCAAGAAAGCCGTCATTCCGGTTGCAGGTTGGGGTACCGTTCACTTCCCGCTACCAAGAATATTCCCAAGGAAATGTTGCCTATTTTCCGTAAGCCCATTGTCCAGTATATCGTGGAAGAGGGGATTGAGGCCGGTTTGAGTGACGTGGTTTTTGTTACCAACCAGAACAAGACCATCATAGAAGATCATTTTGATCGAAATTTTCTTTTGGAGCAGCTTCTGGCCCGTGCCGGAAAGGCGAAGATGCTTGAGGAAGTGCGTCGTGTAGCCGATCTCATCAATGTGATCGCAGTGCGCCAGAAAGAGCAGCTTGGTCTCGGACATGCTGTGCTCACCGCTCGGGAAGTCTGTAAGAACGAGCCGTTCGCCGTTATGCTCGGTGATGATCTCATGTTCGGCCGCAGCACCGGTATCGGTGAACTCATCAAGGCTGCGACTGCTGAGAACAAGGCCGTTGTTGGCGTTATTGAAGTTCCTGAGGACAAGGTCTCGAAGTATGGTGTCATCAAGGGCGAGAAGATGCGTGAAGGAATGTATCGCGTGACGAGCCTTGTTGAAAAGCCGGCGGCAGAAGAGGCTCCTTCCAATCTCGCCATTATCGGTCGTTATGTTCTGCTTCCTGAAATTTTTGATATTCTTGAAGATCAGAAGGCCGGTGTGGGCGGCGAGATCCAACTGACTGATGCTCTTCAGGGATTGGCGGATCAGGACAAGCTCATTGCCGTCAAACTCGGTGGTCAGCGATTCGATGCTGGTGACTGGGTGGAATATCTTACGGCTAACATCTATTTTGCCCTGCATGACGAAGAGCTTCGCGATGAACTCATCGGGCGGCTTCGGGAGTTGATTCCTTGTTCAGATTAACAGCTTTTGTTTCGTTCTTTTCTTCTCTATGTATTAACGCTTCCCGTGTCCGCGTTCACGCCGGACGACGAAGAGCTTTCCTCGCTCATGCAGAAGAATTATGGCGCGCTTTCGTCATGGGAAGCCGAAATGTCGTTCCCGGCCGCACCCAACGTGAAGGCGCACGTCTGGTACGCACGCGGAAAGTGGCGGCAGGAATGGACCGGTGGCGGTAAGGCCATCGGTATGAATGGCAATGTTGTGGCAAAGTGCGTGGTTGACGATTTCGCTTTGTCGCCGTTGTTTGTCTGGATGCCGCCTAATCCTGTGGAGACGTGGAAATCCTGGGGTGTGGACAATGCGACCAGTTCTTATGGTTTTGTGACACATGCCGTGCTATCTTTTGGTGCGGAGCCCGGTGACGAAAGTACTCCCATGGTTCAGTTGAACAACGAGGATATGTCTCCGCTCGTGGTGCGCTATCGCTCCGACAAGGGACTGACCACGGTGACTTATGGTGAGTATCGCACGTTGGGTGGGATTCCGGGTACCGCAATCCGTCAGTCTTGTCGTGGAAGGAGATTCCGTGCTTGAGGCCAAGGTGAAGTGGATTGCCGTGAACCGGGCCGATGGTGAGGAACTGTATGCTCGGGATGCGCTTGATACGGCTCCCTGTGCAGTGCCGCCGACTCCGTTTGACGTTCTGCGTGATTCTTTTCGCTACCCTATGGTCAAGTAGGCTGTCATGGCCGATCTCTGGCAGGTAACGCTCGTCAGTCCACCGTATCAGGTGTTGACGTACGAGCGGCCTTCTTATTTTCCCGAACTGCATTCCGGGCAGCGGGTTATCATTCCGCTTGGCAATTCGCATCGCATGGGAGTTGTTGTCGGGCCTGTGGATGATGCTCCCGACGGCGTTGCGCTCAAGGCGATGATATGGCCGCTTGAGCGGTCACCGCTTTTGAATGCTGCCTATATTGATATGGCTGAAAATCTGGCCACACGGCAGATGGCCGATGTCGGGCGTATTCTCGAAATTCTTTTGCCGCGGGG
>LQAI01000235.1_pt1 | contig 10722 bp, 18 predicted proteins | sample 1535821 | NCBI WGS metagenome assembly LQAI01 (sample SAMN04331586, study PRJNA305678) | bioreactor metagenome | isolation source: bioreactor_5 inoculated with Wadden Sea sediment 1st replicate of a... | place: Germany:Bremen | reverse complement strand
TTTGAACTCGGACTTTGTTAACTATTTTTTAATAGAATTTAAATAAATCAAAAATATTCAGGTTAAAACTCCATTTTTCCTACTTTTACAGATTCTAATTTTCTTAGTTCACCTTCTAATGCAACAGCTTTTTCTTCATGTCCATCAGCGAACTCAACTAAAATTAAACCCATTGAACTGCATAGATTACCAGCTTCATGCATACCTAATCGAGTTTTAATGCTACAACCATACTCAGTTAAAAGCCCTTGAACCTTTTTTGCATCTTCTTCACGGTTACCAACTTCCATTCCTAAAATAATTCGCATTCTAATTCCTCCCGTTTAAATACCTTCTTTTCACCGTTTTCCTTTCGATTCATTCGAAAGGCTATACTTCTATATTTTTCCCCTATTTTACTGGGTTTAAACACAATGATTATGAGGGATTAAAGCTTTTTTATTCGAGCACAATACCAATGCTCTTCAAATGCTGTATTTCAAATAAATAAAGGACTTCATTCTTTTCAGTATTATTGGCCTGTCCCATTAAATATTCCATATCCCACGCAGTATATCCTTCAACAAATTCCATTAACACTTCATGGGCAATTTTTCTGGTTTCTTCTTCAGTATAGTTTTCAATAAGCCACTGGATCTCAGCTTTTGTTTTGATTTGTACTAAGGTCTCTAGCAATAACTGCTTCTATACTAGGAAAAAGCTTATCATGGGCCTCAACAACTTCTAGAACGTTATAGCGCTGTTTAAATAGGCGCTCAATTTCAACCACTGATCAGCTTCTACGGGATCATAAACAATCTCTTCTACCTCAGGGAGGACAGGCTCTTTCTTTTTTATTTAGTTTTGATTGTCCTTGCTGTTGCCAGGCAAAGACAATAATCGATATGACAACTATTATAGCTCCAATAATTAAAGCGAGTGCTAATAGCATCCATTCTTTTTTTTTCATTTCTATCACACCCTAAACAAAATTCATACATTCATTTTGTTGTTCAAAGTTAACAGTTTAAAGTTTAAAGTTTTTTTAAAAACCATTAGTTCATATTATTCTTTAATACAAACTTCGCTATTTAACCTTAATCTCCTTTATTATATAAACGCAAGAAGAAGCGTACCGATAATCCAATACGCTTCTTCCTGTTTATAAATAATATTTTAAGGGCTAATTTAGATTTCAAACACCTTTACTACAAGTATGTTTGAACTTAACCTTCCACTGGATACACTTCTGCAATCACTTGTAATGCTTCTTCGATAGCGTTTAACGCTTTTTCGATATCAGCTTCTGTGTGGCGGAAGCAAATATAACCGTGGTGGTAAGGTTGAATAAAGAGACCTCGACGAATGGTTTCTGTGTAAAAACGCTTACGTCTCTCTTTATAGTTACCATCTACTTTTTCAAAAGTTATGAAAGGCATTGGTGGGATTCCTGAAGAACTTGCACCAACATTATATTTCTTAAGTAGGTCTTCTTGACCTTTTAAGAAACGCTCTCCCATTTCATAAACATAATCAATAACATTATCTCTTTCTAATATTTCTATACATTTTAATGCTGCAACCATTTCTAAACTGTTAGGGAAGAAAGTCGAACTTACAAATACTTTCTTTTCCATAGCTTTCATAATGTCTGCTTTACCAACACATGCACTAATCGGGTAACCATTTGCCATGGCTTTACCAAATACAGACATGTCAGGTGTTACACCATATCGCTCTTGAGCTCCACCTAAAGCACAACGGAAACCTGTACGGATCTCATCAAAGATTAAGATAACACCGTACTTATCTGCTAGTGCTCGAACACCTTCAAGGTAACCTTTTGGTGGCTCTACAACAGGTGCTGCTAAAGGATGACCAACAGGTGTTATAATAATACACGCTACGTCGCCATCATTCTCTTTTAATTTTGCTTCAAGGTCTTCTAAATCTGCATAATGGAACTCAACAGTTAGATTTTGAATCGCTTCAGGTACACCACCTGGATTTTCAACACACCAATCGTGCCATCCATGGTAACCACAACGTAATATTTTGTTTTGTCAGAGTGCCCACGTGCAATTCTTACTGCAATTGACGTCGCATCTGAACCAGTTTTACAAAGAACTGCCATTTCAGCAGATGGGATCAGTTCAATTAACTTCTTTTGAAGTGTATTCTGAACATCTTGCACCATTGAGAAACAGAATCCTTTATCCATTTGCTTTTTAACTTCTGCGTTAATTTCATCTTCATTGTAACCTAATATAATTGGACCATAAGCACAAAGCATATCAATGTAATCATTACCATCAACATCTACAATATGTCCATCATATCCGTGATCAATAAAAACTGGATATTCTCCATCGACAAAGTTATAAGGTCGACGAATCCCCATAAGACCACCTGGTGACAATTTCTTAGCTTCTTCGTAAAGGGCTAAGGATTTTTCTAAGTTTAATTTTGGTTTCATTTCCATAAGCTCACCTCAAATTTCTATAAATTTGTACCCTATAAAAGGGATCAGCTTACAGTTCTACCGATTGTCTGACTAAAAATCATGGCTAGTTTTGATCCCATCTGGAATCTGATCTTTGGCTAGAAGATCATTTGAACAAGTAAATTATACCATTAATCATTTCAAAAATACGCAAAAATTCTGAAATGCTTAGAATCATTAAATTTTTTATTTTACTCTACTTCTGGATTTAATATAGCAAATCGCTCATGATCTTCCCAAACACCATTGATTTTCAAATACTTTGGTGAGAATCCCTCGTGTTTAAATCCTAGTTTTTCCACAACCCTTAATGAACGCTTGTTACGAGGTATGACATTGGCCTCAATACGGTGTAACTTGTATCCACTAAACATGATAGAAATACCTTTTTCAATGGCCTCTGTCATGTACCCTTTATTAAGTATTTGGCCGTCCATTTTGTACCCTACAAAACAAGATTGAAATGGTCCCCTAATAATGTTAGCAAAATTAACAGCACCAATACATGCTCACAGTCTTTATCACCTGCTTCAAAAATCCATAAATTCATTGCATAACCTGTACGAAAGTTTTGAACCTGACCACTCAATATACGTTCATGGTTTTTAAGGGTGTAAAAGTCTTCTTCTCTACTTGCTTCCCATGGTTCTAAATGACTTTTATTACGCGCATAAAATGCGAGCACTTCTTTTGCATATGTTGGTTTCAGAAGTTTTAATTTTAAGCGTTCTGAATAAAACTCGACTTGATCCAAAGAATCCATAATACATCACGCTCCTATTTTTATAATTGATCAATAATGGTTGAAGCTCATTATTAGTTTAACAAATTATAGAGCATCTCCCAATTACTAAACACATAAACCCGAATTATTCATGGAAACCCAAAAGCTGTGAAGATGTCATGTGTTTATCGTGAATAACTTGGATTAAATATGTAAAATCAAAAAACTGCCAATACTTAGATTGGCAGTTCAGAAAATATTTTATAAGACATCATGTAAAACAAACATGTTGTTAGCATGAATTACTTCATCGTAATCCTTAAATCCCAGTACTTGAGCAATTTCTGTTGTTTTTAATCCTTTAATTCGATTCACATCTTCAGAATTATAATTGGAGATCCCATTCGCGAAAACATGACCTTCTTTATTACAAATCGAAACCGCTTCACCAGACTTAAACTCTCCGAATACATCTGTAATACCACTCGGTAACAGACTTTTCCGATTATTAATAACAGCTTTTAATGCGCCATCATCAACATGTAAAAATCCACATACACGGCTACCATAGCCAATCCAGTGCTTACGTGCCTGTACCGATTTTTTATTACGAATAAACAGAGTACCAATTTCATCGCCATCAAGGATCTTTGACAATACATGCTCAATATCTGCTTTAGCTATGATCATGTCAGAACCAGTCGAAACTGCAATTTCTGCAGCTTTAATTTTGGTAGCCATACCACCTGTTCCGAAAACAGAACCCGATCCTCCAGCTACCTGTTTAATATTATCTGTAATTTTATCAACAATAGAGATCAACTTGGCGTCTGGATTATCTGACGGATTTGAATCATAAAGCCCATCTATGTCAGATAAAATGATTAATAAATCTGCATCTACCAAGCTTACTATCATGCAGATAAGGTATCATTATCACCTATTTGTTTCCATGTTTAATCTCTTCTGTTACAACTGCATCATTTTCATTAACAATGGGGATAACACCTTGTGCCATCATGCTAAAACAGGTATTACGTGCATTTAAAAACCGTTGTCTGTCAGAAATATCGTCTTTGGTGACCAATATTTGTCCTATTATTTTGCCATATTCAGAAAAGCACTTCTGATACATATGAATCAAAAACACCTTGTCCAACTGCTGCAGCTGCTTGCTTTTCGGGGATGGTTTTGGGGCGCTCTTTCAAATTTAATTTACCCATACCTGCACCAATGGCTCCTGAAGATACCAGTACCACTTCAACTCCTCGGTTGTGCAAGTCTGACAATTGTCGCGCCAAACCTTCTACCATACGAAGGTTTAACAGACCAGTACCATGGGTTATACTACTTGTCCCAATTTTAACTACGACACGTTTAATGTCTTTCATTTCGGATATTCGGTCCATTATTTCAACTCCCTAAGCTTTCTATCTATTGTATATCCATACGAATAATTACTTATTATAACCCCAAATTATTCACTAAGTTTTAGCGATTATATCATATCCGAATGGCTCCTTCAATTAGGAGGATAGCCAATTTCATATATTTTGTTTTACTATATACGAGACCATCACATTTTGTCATAATTAAAGATATTCGTGCATACAGTACCGTTTTAGGATATGAATTAAACAACTCTTTTTATACTCATCTTTGGAGGCATTCAAATGAAAAAAGTATCCATTTCAAATCCTCCCTTTTTAAAGAAGGGATTCAACTTATTACTTACGGGAATATCATCTATACTACCAGTTTCTATTACGTTTTATGTACTGTATAGGTTATTTATTATCATAGATAGTGTTTTTCAAAACCTTATTGAAAAGATTATTGGTTTTAGAATCATTGGCCTGGGTTTCTTTTTTAACCATTACATTTATAATGCTTTATAGGTTTCGTTACCAAACATTATGTTGGCGAACGTATTATGAACTGGATCGACCGAATTATAATGAAGATTCCCATCGTGCAAATTATTTATTCAGGCGTTAAAGATATTAGTGATATCTTATCTAAAAAGGGAAAAGATAAATTTACGCAAGTTGTATCTATTCGTTTCCCAACAGACAAAACATACAGTGTTGGTTTTATAACCAATGAGGATATTGATATTGCAGACGAACATCAAATTGCCGTGTTTATTCCTACAACCCCTAATCCAACCAATGGATTCTTAGTCTTTGTAGATAAGTCTGATGTTAAGTACCTCAATATAAGTATTGATAAAGCTATTAAAATGATTGTATCAATGGGAGCTGTAGCACCTTATAAAAATCATGGAATTAGATAAAAAAAACAAATGAGAGCTCAAATTGAGCTCTCTCAGCTTGTAGACAAACGCCAATTTCTGCGTCAATGCAAAAAAACAGCCCCCTTATGTATGTCTGTATACACTGCGGTTGCTGTTTTTTCTTTTTCCTTGAACTTGACGTTTCTCTAAAAGCTGTCATCCGGTCGACTTTGTCGACAGTCTGTGAGAGCTCAAATTGAGCTCTCATTTATTTTAGTGGATTCACTTTTTATGGGTTTATATAACCTATGCTTTCTCCCATGTCTTAAATGGTACAGATTGGCTCTATCAGAAACATTTAAAATAAGTGGCATTAAATCTTTACCCTTTAATCGGTGGCTACCTTTTAAACATGAGCGTTCGCCAAAGAACTCAACAGAATCTGGTCGCGTATTTTTACCGTACACCAAAACTGGTACAGATTCACCACTGTGTATCAACTCTCCAGAGCTAGGTGTAGAATGATCCGAAGTAATAACCACCACCCACTCATCTAAGTCTACATCTAATAAGGGTTTCAAATGGCTATCTAATTGCTCTATAACATTCACTTTGTTCATGGGATTTTTCGTGTGAGCTGCTTCATCAGGCGCCTTTGAATGCAGACACACAAAAGCTTGTTGACTGTTTAAAGCTCTTTCCAACCCCTTTTCAAAGTCTTTTTCCATTTCAAAATTCGAGGTCTATGTATCGACTTAATCCTTGCAAGAGCTTACTCCCAGCAATCAAAAGCCCATCCATACCATTTTGTACTTGAAAAGAATCAACTTCTTTAACAGCCCCTGCCCATTTGGTAAGAAGTAGGTTTGCAGGTAAAAGACCTTTATGAATTCTTCTTTTATTAAAGTCATGTTCTTTTAATCGATCATGAACATATTTTAAATAAAGATTCACTACATCAGCTGTATAACGCGATTCAATTTGCTTATCATAGGGTTCAACAGCCATGACAGCTTGATGATTGTAAATGGATCTGAGTCTGATATTTGCGAAGACAATCCCTCGCCTTCAAAAATTAAGAAACCATGACTATCATGAGAAAAATGCCATTCTATATGTACTTCATTAAAGGTCCCACTAATGAGCTCACCTAACATTAAAGCATTAAAATGACTTAGGTCAGGTACAAACCTTTCTTTTAACACGTACGGTCCGTCTCCAGTAACCGATGCCCACGACGTACGCAACCCAATTTGATTCTTTTTTAAAGGTATCCCTTCTCCATATAAATCAATTAAGCACCTGCCAGGGTAATCAGCCTCATCATATCCAAATAAAATCATATGAGCTAGGTCTGTATTTAAACAGTATCCTGGTTCTAAAGTATTTAATATACCTGTTTCCGATCTCTTTGCAAGTTCATCTAGAACAGGGGTTTTTGCATATTCTAAAGGTGTTCTATTATCTAACTCTGTGTGACAACGATCCCCCAAACCATCTAAAATAACCAATAAGGTTTTTAAAGGCATGACTTTACCGCCTCAACCATTTGCTCTTTAGTAGGGTTGTTTTCATTCAACATTAATTCACCTAACTTAATGCATGCAGGATATAAGAATGTTTCTAAATACAATTTCAATTGCTCAGGATCATATTTAACATCGCCATCTAAGTTTCTATAATTACCACTGAAAACACATTCAGGATGTTGTGCTCCTTCATCCCAGTCCCAGCCAATTAAATTTTCTATTTCTTCATTTTTATGTATTTTTCGTACCGGGTGTAAAAGATCTACATCAAAATAAGCCAATATACGCTCATATGTATCTAAACACTCAGGTAATTGATTTAACTTAATACGTCCTTGGTGACCTTCTCTTTCGCCAGAAATAATACAATTGCCTATTTTTTGCCATTGGCATTCGTAATAAATGAAAATATGCATGACACCCAATACACGGTGTATAAAACCCAAATTTTCCAATGAGTTCTGCTGTAAACCGCCCATTTATAGCATGCCACAAATCAGGATTACTATGAATAATCAACGGATATACGCGTTTTTCGTGACCATGTTTAATATGAATGCGCTTAATAAGATTTTTATGATTTTCATACAGTGGTTCGACATCACCATACTCAGTACCGGCAAAAGAAGCAAATGGGCAAAATATTTTTCATTTTATACCCTTCTAGGCACTTCATTACAGCCGCTACACTATCACGCCCAGAAAACTCTGCTATAACAGTCGTTTTCGGTACATTTTCAAGAATACTTTCAATTTCGTCTGGACTGGTATTCAATCTAAACATAGTCAACCACCTTTACTTAAAATTAACTCGGATATTATCTTAAAACTTACTCATATATTCCGGGTTCTATATTCATTATATATTCCTCGATTAATGTACAAAACCCTTTATTTTGCTCAACTTAACACAAAAAGAGAGGCTGACATTGCCTCTCTTTATAAACAAATGAGATTCTTATTATTCCCACTGGTTCCAGTGAACACGTTCTTCCTTAAAAGAATTGTTCATTGTTTTAAGCTCATCGGGGTAGCCCACCGCAATAATACATAAAGGCATGACTGATTCAGGCAATTTCAAAATCTCTTTTAGGCGTTCAACTCTTTCAATAACTGGATGTATTCCAAGCCAACACGTGCCTAGCCCATACTTGTTGCCTCTATTAATATGTTTTGTGTTGCCGCAGAACAATCTTGAACCCAGTAATTAGGCAAAGAACATTTCTTTTTATCTGCACATACAACAATTCCAAGTCCTGCATTTTTAAGGGGTGTCGCATAAGGATGCACTTCAAGCATTGCATCAAAATCTTCTTGCTGATTCATAACAACAAATTCCCAAGGCTGTTGATTCCCTGCCGAAGGTGCGTTCATACCAGCTTTTATAAGTTGTTTTACTAATTCATCGCTTACTTTTATTGACTTATACTTTCGAATGCTTCGGCGCTTGTAAATAGCTTCCATATAAATAGACTCCTTTCAAATAAGGTTTTCTCAGTTTAATAACTACCCTATTATATCGGTATCTATCTGACTATTCATTAAAAATAAATGGGAGTTCCAACAGCGAGGCAAGGAAGAAAAACACTTCGTTATATACAGAAAAAAGCTCCTGCAAATACAGGAGCGTTCTTTAAATAGTTTTGTCGGTTAATGATCTATTTTTAGGGAGGATCATTAAGGATACAATTGGCTTTTTGTATAAATATATTATATCTAATGAAAGCTTTTATTTCGTGAGTATTCTATGAAGCTTATGTGAATACTTTCTTAAGGTTTTCTTAATGCCATAGAATAAGTAGCTCATTCAATCTTTTTTGCAATTTGTTTCAATTTCACTCTTGTAATCATTACAGTTTGTGCTATAATTAATTTATACAGTAAATGATAACAATAATCATTTACTCAAATTAAATGTTACAGGAGGCACGAATGTCGAGAATAGTAGGAAAACAAGCACCTGATTTTAATATGGCAACAGCAACAGGTGATGGAAAAGATTTTGGAAGAGTTGGTTTAAGCGATTATAAAGGTAAATGGTTAGTGATGTTTTCTATCCACTAGATTTTACATTTGTTTGTCCAACAGAAATTACAGCTTATTCAAAAGCGATTGAAGATTTTAAATCAGAAGGTGCTGAAGTGCTCGGTATCAGTGTAGATAGTGAGCATTCACATAAAGCTTGGATCAATGGTGATCTTGGCCAACTAGCATTTCCACTTGCATCAGATATGACTAAAAAAAGTATCAGAAAACTATGGTGTTTTATTAGAAGATGCAGGTATTGCTTTAAGAGGTCTCTTTATAATTGACCCTGAAGGTATTGTCCGTTACTCCGTTATTCATGACCTAAATGTAGGCCGTAGTGTGGGTGAAACCTTACGTGTATTAAAAGCCCTTAAAAACTGGCGGACTATGCCCAATCGATTGGGAAGATGGTGACGATTTACTCTAATCGTAAATAGAGTCCCGCTCGGACCAACCTCCGAGCGCTTCATGTCCAGCGTTGCTGGGCACCGATTATCAAGTTAACTCCCCGTTAGTGCTGATAGCTCCCCCAGTTATCAGTACTTTTTTCTTTGTAAACAAAGAAAAAAGTACTGTGGAGACAGGAGATACGAGATAGGAAACAGGTAAAATGCTTAAATACATAAACACCTTACAAATCTATTAAAAGCCTTAGATTCTAATTTTTTACCTGTTTCGTGTATCTTGTCTCCTGTTTCCTGTTTCAACTAACTACTCTCTTGTATCTATTGCATTCAGTTGACTTTGAATACAATACATAATAGAATGAGTTGACAAAGTAAATAACACTGCAACTGAGGAGCTGGAACTGCCAGCTGAGAGGGAACACAACCGTTCCGACTCATCGAACCTGATCTGGTTAACCCCAGCGTAGGAAGCTTGTAAAAATTTTCGTCCCTACCCTCATTGTGTAAGGGATTTTATATTTTTTGAGAGGATTGATTAATATGCCTATTTGTAATGTAAGTTTACAAGTATTACCCCGCGTACCTGAAACAAACCTATACCACGTTGTTGATCAAGTTATTGCATATATAGAATCTACAGGTGTAAAGTACGAAGTCGGACCTATGGAAACAACCATGGAAGGTGAATTAAACGATTTACTGGAAATCGTCAAAAAAGCACAAGAGATATGTGTTAAAGAAGGTGCAACACGCGTTATGTCTATGATTAAGATTGATTACAAACCGAAGGCGTGACCATGCATGAGAAAATCTATCAGTACAGATAATTCTTCATTTGATATAAAACTTAAAAGGATATGGGAAGAAAAAGGAATCCCTACACTTTTTATTGTCTTTATATTATGTCTTTGGGAATGGTCCATACATGCTAAATGGATTAAAGAAACGCTCTTACCTGCCCCTTCTAAAGTTGTTTTAGCATTGGTGAATCATTTCGAATTTTTACAAGTTCATATCTGGGTTACTACAAAAGAAACTTTACTTGGCTTTTTAATTGCCATCTTATTTGGCATACTATTAGCTGTTTTAATGGATCAATTTACACTTATTAAAAGAGCATTCTACCCTCTTTTAGTTATATCGCAAACGGTACCTTTAATCATACTGGCACCCTTATTTGCCATATGGTTGGGGTTTGGACTAGCACCTAAAATAGTCATTGTTGTTATGGTGTGTTTCTTCCCTATTGTTATCAGCTTATTTGAAGGATTAGAATCTGCAGACCAAGACATGATTAACCTCATGCGGTCTATGAA
>LQAI01000234.1_pt1 | contig 10730 bp, 12 predicted proteins | sample 1535821 | NCBI WGS metagenome assembly LQAI01 (sample SAMN04331586, study PRJNA305678) | bioreactor metagenome | isolation source: bioreactor_5 inoculated with Wadden Sea sediment 1st replicate of a... | place: Germany:Bremen | reverse complement strand
TTCGTAATCATATTAATTAGAGGTGGGGTCTAAAGGAAACTAGATTTAGGCTGATTATCTGCTGTGACGATTGGGTTTGGATTGCTTCGTGCCTCACAATGACAAGGGTGTAGGTCATATGCCGCGCAGCGCATGTGGCGATTCACAATCAGGGCGGCCACAGAGAGCCGCCCCTACGTTCGAAATTATTAATACAGAGGGTAGATTTCCTCAGGGATTATCGATTTAGTTTAATTATCCGATGTGGCGATTGGGTTTGGATTGCTTCGTGCCTCGCAATGACCAGAGATGTAGGTCACATGTCGCAGAGTGCATGTGACAATTCTTGATTTGGGCGGCCACAGAGGGCCGCCCCTACGTTTGTTTCATCGTAATGAAAAGTGTATTCGATTAATGAATCAATTTGAGGGGAAGTTGAACCAGCCAGCCAAACCAGCGCAGGATCACAGGCTCCAGTGCAATGGCAGCAAAGCCCATTGCTGCACCAACCAGCCAGCCCACGATAACATCGGAAACGTAGTGCACCCCCAGCATGACCCGGGAGATGCCGACCCAAGGCGCCCAGAGGAGGACGGTTAGGGCGAACCATTCCGGCCCGGCACAGCATGCCATTACAGCCAGGGCAGCTGAACGAGCAGCATGCCCGGAGGGGAAGGAGTGGGGGTCGGTGATCCGGTAGATCTGGCCCCATTCACCTTCTGGCCGGGGACGGCGGATGGTGTACTTGAGGATGATCACGACGGTTGCCATGATCGTGAGCCCAATTCCCAGGAATATGGCTCGTTCACGCCAGGCTTCCGAACCGAACAGCCACACTAAGAACAGCCCGGCCAACCAGAACCAGGAATCGCCGGAATGGGCGAAAAACTTGAGGAAGATACCCAGCCAGTGGTGGTGATCCGGGATACGCAGCCCTTTGGAAAGGCGCGCATCGGCTTTCATCAGGGGTTTGAGCCATTCTTTCATTGCTTGCCCTCAAGATCCTGCCGGAGGATTTCCAACTGGTGGGGTTTGTCAGCATCCATTGCCATTTCAGCATAGGGACAGCGTAGGGCGGTGGCTTTGATTTCAAGCCGCTTGCAAATCCGTTCGACAGCTTTATCCAGCGTCACCAGGTGTAGAGCGACCAGCAGGAGATTATCCAACCCAAGCAGACCCGCCTGACGCAAGGGGTGCTTGCGGTTTTCAGCCAGTGCTTTCCAGATGGGTCGTTCGGCAGTAAAGAGGCGGCGGTCGATCAGATTCAGATCACCACCGCAGACGGAAATATCTTTGAGGCGGACATAGGACCGGCCTGCTTGGGGAAAACGTGCTTCCATCGTCTGTTTTTCGATCACGTTGTAATAGATCAGAGAATCCGGATTGTGGGGAATTTGATCGGCTAACCAATCCACCATTTCAACTTGGATCGCCGGAATGTCTGAGGAGGCAATGATGACTTTCTCCTGCTCCGGGACGAGCTCCGCGGCATGCAGGACACCGATTTTGATGTTTTCAAATAAGGTGCCGCTATCTGGTAGATAATCCAGAGGCTTGGGAGAATTAAGCCCGCTATTGGCTGTCAGGCCCATCACTGTGATGGATTGCACGGCTTCTGAAGCGGACAGGGCATCAATCACCCATTGGGCCATTGGCTTCCCATCAATTGGGATTAGGCTGCGATGGCCTTTAGGTGCGGAATCGTATAGAGGATCATCCGGTGGAAGCAATCCGCCGCCCAGAACGATCGCATGCAGCGTCATTAGTTCAGTTCCTGCAGTTGGGGCCGAAGTCCGACAGTATTGACCAATTCAGAGATCATCCCAAAATAACGTGGGTTGGTGTAATCCACTTTGCCTTTATAGCCGCTGGCAGCCAGCAAGGCGGCTTCCATCATATTGGTGCCAAAGGAGCGCCCATCAAGCACGGGGGTGGTTGTCATCAGGTATTTCACGCCAGCATCTCGGAAGAGGTTGATGTCATATTCCGTGGTCGTGTTGGTCACGACGACTTTGCCATCCAGGTGATCCGGCATGTAGCGGGTAATATAGTGGCAATCTCCGGCAATGACGGATGCATTCTGAAAAGCCGCTTCGAATTTGGGCATGCGTTTCATTTGATTTTCACCCACTGGATAGACCCAGCTAAAGGGCAGGCGGCTGACGATGGGGATCAATAGGGCGGCCATGGTTTTGACGCCCTGTTCCTTATGAATGGGAAGATTTATACCCAGGGAGAACATCGCATCACCGAAGAGGCAGTCATAACCGGCGTCTATGAAAGTGCGGAGCAGGCCATAACGATCCACAGCGGTCATAACCAGCACCTTGCGGCCGATCTGATCGAGGTAATCGCTGATCTCTTCTTCGAGGACACTCGCAGCGCGGGCTTCGAGAGTATTCTTTAACCCACAACCATCTGCCAGAGGGGTCTGCACCACATCCTGGACCATTGGCAGGATGGAATGGAGGGGATACCACTTGTTATCGACGAACAGACCGAGATCTGTGCCGCCCACGCCAAAGGCATCCACTTTGCCATCCAATTCGCGGTACATTTTTCGGGCGGCTTTCATGTCGCCGTCGGTACCGACGCGGCTGATTTGAACGGACTCACCGAGAAGCTCAATTTCGACCGATTTATCACGTTGTGAAGACCCAATGCTGATGGAGATTGCTTTTTCATTTAAAATCCTTCAATTAATTCTAGCGGGTAGTATATCATACTGTAAGATTGTGATTTTAATCATTATTCAGTCAAACACACGGATTTTGGTCTGGATACGGAGTGCTTTCAAGTATAATCAGGGCGTTTGTGAAAATAAAGGAGAATGTGACGTGAACCCAAAAACCCGCTATCCTTTGGGATATGGATGGCACCATTGTCGACTCGAAAGATTGTCATTTTCATGCCTGGTTTGATACCCTGAAGAAACGGGGGATTGATCTGACGGAAGAGGTGTTTACATCCAGCTTTGGCCGCAATAACATGATCAGCCTGCCATTTTACCTGGGTTACCAACCTGAACCGGAAGTATTTAATGAGATCGCTCATGAGAAGGAATCGCTGTTCCTTGAAATGGTCCTGGAAGATTCGAAGCTGGTCCCTGGCGTGGAAACCTGGCTGGTTGCCGCCCAGGAGAACGGAATCAAGCAGGCTTTGGCATCCTCCAGTCGAACCTGAAATTATCGACCAATTGATTGATAAATTTGGCCTGCGCCATTATTTTGCAGCCATCGTGCCCGGGGCTGCACTTCCTTCCAAACCAAATCCGGAGATTTTCCTGAAAGCTGCCAGAAAAATTGACCGGCAACCCGAGCAATGCGTTGTGATTGAGGATTCATTGGCCGGAGTGGAAGGTGGCAAGAATGCCGGCATGAAGTGCATTGCCGTCACGACTACCTTCTCGCCGGATGACCTCACCCTGGCGGACCGAGTGGTGGAGGATTATTATCGGCCACTTTTGCCGATGCTGCAGGATATTGAGCTGCTTTAACCGTCCCAACATACAACTGATAGGAATACCAAACGATACGTATGGACGATGCAAGACTATCATCTCCGACTGGGGATGTCTTTACAATTGAATGATCCCTGGCAACCTGTACAAACCAAAAAGGCGCTCTGATGAGCGCCTTTATTAATTAAGTTCAAATCGGTTCAGCCGGCGAAGGTCGGCAGGAACGCGATGATGGTGAAGCCCACCAGAACAATGATGGTGGTGAGTAGAACCTCACCCTTCTTGCGAGAATCGACCATCTCAAAGAAGGGGGGCTGGCCCTTGATCTGCAGGATCGGGCCGGCTTTCCAGGCGAAGAAGATCCCGGCCAGGATGCCGCCGATATGGCCCCAGTTATCCACGTTGAAACCGGGGATTAACCCGAAGGAAAGGTTGATGAGCGTGACCATCACCAAATTGGTGATCATCTGCCGGGTGCGCTGCGCACCGAAGAGCTTTCGGTTTCCAATGATGAAAACGCCTTCCGCAGCCAAAATCGCAAATAGTGCCGTTGAAGCGCCCAGTGAATTGGCTGGGGAAAGTACATAGGAGAGCACATTGCCGCCAAAAGCCCCCAGGAAATATAGCAGCAGGAAGCGGCCATGACCATAAAACCGTTCCAGATTACGACCGATCACATAAAGCGCATACATGTTGAACGCCAGGTGAGGAACGGAGGCATGCAGGAACACAGGTGTGATCAGCCGCCAAACCTGCCCCTGGGCAATCAATGCATTGACTTTGCCGCCCAGAACGAACAAGAGGTCGTTAACCGATCCGGGCGTCGCGGGAATTGAAGGGCAAAGACGATAACCGTAATTCCAATCAGGAAGATCGTTACCACAGGTTTGGCCTGGGGTGTTTTGATTCGAATCCGCTCCCGCGGTGTTTCGGTTGTCGGGTTTTCAGGTTGTTCGGTCATAACTGAACTCTTCTGGGATGGACCCGGTGGTGTTCCGCCTCAATGATGCTTTCGATCACATCCAGAGTTTTGTCCAGTTTGGATTGTTCGTTATTGACGATATAGTCGAAAATATCCAGGCTCTCATATTCCACCTTGGCCGTGTCAATCCGGACCGTCAATTCTTCATCGGTTTCGCTGCGCCGGTCATGCAGGCGTTTGAGCCATTCTTCCTTGGTATTGGCGGTGAGGAAGATCAGGATCGCTTCGGGGCACATTTCGCGCACGGTTTGAGCGCCCTGGAAATCCAATCGCATGACGACATCTTCGCCGCTGGCGAGGGCTTCCCGGACCTGGAATTTCGGCACGCCTTTATAGGCTGTGTAGACCCAGGCATATTCCAGAAATTCGCCATTAGCGATCATCTCTTCAAATTTGGTCTGCGAATAGAAGAAATAATCTTTGCCATCAACTTCATATCTGCGGGGTTCGCGGCTGGTGGCGGTAATCACAAAGTGGAAGGGGAGGTTGCGCTTTTTTAATCCCAGGACCACAGTATCCTTACCAATGCCGGAAGGCCCTGATATGACGATTAACAGGGGAACGCGTTCGGGTTTCTTTAATTCAAAATCAATATTTGCCATAAGTTCATTTTTGTTTATTGAATGATGCTTAATTATTCCACATTAGGGACGTTCAGGCAATCATTATAATGTATTTTGATCCGGCTTTTACTCAACCGGTCTATGGATCAACCCGCTCTTGAAGTTCTGCGTAAGAGTCCACCCAGGCAATTGCCCGCAGAAAGTCTGCCAGGCTGTCGAATTGTCCCCGGTAGGCTTGCACTGCCGGACCTACGGGGTCTTCACCGGCCGCACCGCCCCCAGGTGTGTCGTTATAGGCACCGTAGAAGGCGAAATACGCCTGGTTGAGCTTGCGGATCAAATAGCCGTTCTCCCAAAAGACCTGCCGCCGGGCTTCCATATAGGCTTCAGCTTCCTCAACTTTCCCCTCAGCCAGCAGGCGGTCCACTTCCTCGCGGGTGATGCGCATTTCAGTCTGGTAAACAAATGCTTCCGGTTCCACAGGTGCAGTTTCGGTTGAGCTGGCTTCGGCGGCTGTTGCTTCAACAGGGACAGCTTCCGGATAATATTTTTCGAGGATCAAGCGTCCGAGTTCTTTACCTGCCAGGGAGGCGGTGGTTTCATTGATGGTACGTAACTCGGGTGTGGTTTCATAATTCAGGCCCAAAGGACGCAGGGTCAGGTAATTATGGGTCCATTCATGGGCAATCGTCTCGGTCAGCCAGAGCAGATTCGTTGATTGCATGACCATTGTTGGGTAGGTGCCAATCCCACCGATGGGCACGACCAGCGCAGATTGGTCATAATCTTCGAATATTTGCTTCTCAAGGTTGTCATCTCCATCGGTGGACATGCCTGGCAGAATGGCGATGTTCAGGATTTGTTCGATCCTCTCTCTGGGGGAAACGATCAAGGCATTAGGGATTTCACTGGATTCGAAGAGTGAGGGCGGGAAAGGTTCCCCGAGGGTCTCCAGGCCGGCCTCGCGGACCACATTCATCAATTGGGTTTCCAGGATGGATTCCGCGAAAGAGGCGAGCTTGTTCATGGCATCTTCCGCCTCAGCCAGAGCGGTCTGCAGGTCCTGGCTGGCAGTCGCCGGGTCGGAAACTGCGGGGTCCGCATAGATCAGCAGGATTTGAGCTTCCAGGACTTGCACCTGCCCGACTTGGGCGAGGTAATCCCGGACCAGACCGGATTGTTGTTCGGGGGTCAGGAATCGTTGGAAACTGAAACCCCATTCGGCCAGCTTATAACCGGCTGCTTGCACGGTCCATGTGCCATAATCGAAGGTGATTGGGCGGATCAGGGCTTCGATCTGGTTAGTGAGATCACCGGGAAGCAGGGTTGAACCTGCCAAAATGACCAAAAGGACGCAAAAAAGAAGTCCGGAGCGCACTAAACGCCAGATCAGGCGCAATCTGTGGAGGAACTTCTTTTTCAGGGGCATTTTCAGATTTTAGCACACTTGAATTTGATTCGTTAGTAGATAAAGATCGGGATATAGCTATCTTGTTGGAGAGCGATGATCTGGCTGGCCAGTTCAGACCGCAAGCTGTCAAATTTGGTAGGTAAGTGTTGGTAAAGCGTCCGTGAGCTGATGATTTGGCCTGCCAGGGTGTCACTGGGATTGGATTGGATCAACTATGCGCTGGGGCTGCCATTAAGCAGGCGTAAATAAGCGTAATCTTCCAGTCCCTCTCGCAGCAGTTCCAATCGGATCGATGGGATCAGGCGATTACTTTGTGGTTCGCAGGGATTGTATCCCAGGGTCTCATCATTAGGTGGGTAAAAAAGGAAGCCATCGCCATTCGCTTGATAATTGACGTTGGGTGTTTCCCAGGGATTGAGCGACCAATCATTGAGATGATGGTGATAAAGCCCATCCACACGGTCCATCCAGGCCATCCAGGGGAGTACCCGGGCATCCTGGCCTGGTCGGTCAATGATGGCAGGATTGGCGAATGGCGGCCTATCCTGAAAATCGAAAGACCACCAGATTATCTCATCGGTTTGAGCTTGTGTTTCGTGAGCTTCTTGTTGGGGATAATCGGTCAGGCTGTAGATCTGGCCGGAAGCAGGTTCGGCTTCAGGCAGCAGGGGAGTGATGTAATATGTCTCCAAGGTATCCTCAATGGCGGCTGTGATGTTTCGGAGCAGGGATGCAGTTCACCCTGCACCAGACCGCCAAAGGCCTCCAGGATCGAATCGATATCCAGGCCGGCTGCAAAAGGCAATGTGTTGAATTTAGTAATTGTGAAGTCCCAAACCGTCAGGGTGTAAGGTAGCGTAGTCTCACCGATGTAGATCTCACCAGAATAATCTCCCGATGGGATACCCGTGGGTATGTTCACCCGGAACCAGAGGGGCTGATTTGTATTGGCGGGGAATCTTACTTCCTGCCCTTGTGAAATTGGATAGAGCGGGTCTGGCCAATCCGTAAGGCGGCCGTATTCATCGGAAAGCTTGGTCAGGGTGACATAATCCACCCGAAAGATATCTATTGCAGAGGCTGGAATGATACCCGTCTCATGAGTAAGATCGCTGACACTCACTGGCAAATCAACGGTGGCCGGGGATTCGACGATGATTTGCAGTGCTTCGGATTCACCCTTGGCTGCTTTGATTGAGAGGTTATTTTGAGTGATGGGGCCGCTTGACCTTTGAGGATTTTCTCGGTGATGGGTGCGGTCCAGAGGGTGAGGCCTGCCGGCTCTGCGCCTGTGATCTGGTGGAAATAGCCGCCAGCTTCGACTGCGCCAGTGACCACTGCCGGATTTTCGTTCTCAGGAATATCTGCCAAAGTTGGGCTGCCATGGCCGGAATGGTTGATGGTGTCAAAGTAAATATAGTAGGCGTCTATCCCAGGTTCGGCGTTCCACCGAATCTCGCCGTCACCATCTGATCGATCAGGCGAAAATTGTCCAGCCAGAGGCTCACCTGGTCACCGATGTCGAATTTATTTACATTGTCAGCGGTGAGGTTCAGGCCAAAATGAAATTGATGCCCTCAAGCGTGCTCATATCCGGTGTGGTACATTCTCCGTATGGGTCAAGAGAGACGGTCACGTTGTTCCACTGATTCAGGGCCATGGCTGGGGCATTGAGCTTGGTCTCGGAGCATCCGTTTAACCCTAATATCTCAAATTGAAACAAGTCCGGGATTGATCCAGAGCGCTGTCGTTCACCTCCGCCCAGAGGTCATAAGACATCGATTCATATTGAGACCAGTTGGAGGGTGAAGTGCCATAGAATTTGTACGAAAAATTTGATTGTAAATGCTCCAAATAATGGATATCCAATGTGGAGTTTATGGCAGTGGCACCTTCGGTGAATTTTTGACTATCCTGGGATAAGTCAATCTGAGTTGATGCAAACCAAAATGGATCACCGGTTGATGAATCAAAATTCAGCGTTTCGCCATCGATGAAGAGTGTGCTATAGGTTTCCTGATATGGAATTGGATCACCAGGCACGTCAGAGATCATTGGAATGACTCGGATCGACTGCAGGTCAAGGTGGGCATCCACCAGGCCGAGGTCTGTGAAGAGTTGCGAAAAATTAAGATGGACGCTGGTTGGGCCGGATGGGCTGACCTGGACAGCGATCCGATAGGGCCATTCATCATTCCACCAGGCATTTTCGGATTGGGCTTGAATAGATTGAATTTCTATTGAGAAGAACGCGAATAAAAAATTATAAAGGATGTCAATCCTCTGGACAGATGCTTTTTCATGTCCCCGTAAAACCCCTTTGCTAGCTATTTGGTATCAGAAATAATTTTATATTAAATCTTATTTTTTCGATAGGCGTGTAAGGGATTAACTAGTCTTCCAGAATGATATCCAGACCATGAAGCAGGGCGATGGCCTCCGGCAATGAGAAACGGGTCTCATGGAGGGTGTTTTCAGAAGCGTTGATCTGGTAATTGGTAGCGCCGGTGAAGTTTGCTTCGGTCAGGTCGCATTGGACGAAACGGGACCTTCCAGATCGGCATTATGAAAATTGGCACGGGTCAGGTTGGCCCCTCAAAATCCAGAGAATGTGCCCGACACCCGGTAAAGGTAGTCGATTTGAGATTCAATCCGATGAAGATGGCATGGTCCAGCAGACAATCCTTGAAGGATACATGGGTAAATTCAAGCAGGCTTTTCTTCTCCCAATTGGCCGCGGACCAATTGACACCCATCAACCGGCAGGTATTAAAAGTGACCTGTTTAAATTGCGTTTTGGGCAGCTTGACCAGGCTGAGATCGCAGTGATTGAAGGTGCAATCTTCAAATCGGAGGCTGCTGAAGGTGCTTTCGATGAACTTACAGTTCTGAAAGGAACAGCCGGTAAATTCCAATGACTCCAATGTCTCACCGGAAAGGTCCAGATCTTTGAATTTCTCGTCATTTGCGCCGGTCTTTGAAAATGAGTCCATAGGTCCCTTTCTGCTTGCGTTAATCATATCGCAGAATATAAAATGGGCTTATGTGAAAATTTTGAATAATATGGTTTTTGGTTATTTGGAAAGGACAAGCATGGGTACGAACGGTTCCACCCCCTGGTTGATTAAAGTTCTGGCTGGTCTATTGATCCTATTGGGGCTGTTTGCAGGGGTGGGAAGTCTTCTCCTCTGGGGACAGGGATTCCTGTTCGCCTTTCCCGCGGATATCCCTTTGGCGTCACCCATGGCGGATTTTTTCATCAATTTCCCCTTGTCTGTGCTGGCCGGGGTTGGCTTATGGGGCATGCGAAAATACGGCTATGTCGCAGCGCAAATTGTCGCCGGATTTTATCTCTATGCTTCCATGTTGATCTTTGTGGATATGTTCCAGGGGAGATTACCTGGCAGCCCGGAAATTTGGGGTCCGCAAGCGTTTGCCGTTTTGATCGCCCTAGCGCTGATCTTCTATCTCTGGCCGCAAAAGGAGAAATTCACCTAAATGTGAGTTACTGGGCTCACCGCCAATAGACATTTGTCAGATAGAAGTAATCCGTTTCCGAAAAAGACCGTTTTGGATCAACTCAAGTTTTTCGCCGCTGGTCAGGTCAGTGCGGTAAAGGTCAATTTGGTAAGTCCCATTTTCAAGCAGGCTGGTGAGGAACAGTAATATCTGGTTGCCATCTGGTGACCAGGTATAGCGCGGGTTGAGGGACCCGCTGACGCCATCCACTTTCCCGAAGTTATAAATGATTCCCGTTCTCGCATCCCACATATAGGTCTGCAGCCTTAACGAGCGCTCGTAATATTCGCTGTAGACGTTATAGAGGATGAAGAGGCGGCTGTTATCTGGTGAGAAGGCATAGGATCGACCTCGGGATAGACTTCAAAACCGGGTTCATCCTGGAAATAGAGCGGCCGGCGGCTGCTGATACCAGTTTCAAGATCTTCCACGAACATGTAATAGATGTGGTAGTAGTTTTCCGCTTTGGCCGCATCCGGGTTGACATAGGCTATCCACTCGCCATCGGGGGAGATGACGGGTTGGCCATATCCGGTCAGGGGAGCGATGACACCCTCCGCGTCCAGCGTGAAGACGCCGTCCGATTGACAGAAATCCTTGGAAGGGCAGGTGCCGTTATCGAAATATATCGTATCCGTTCCGGGAGCAGTGATCAGGTTGAAAGCGCTGCCGGTTTCCGTTTCGATCGGATCGGCGCTATCCAGATAGATGACAGCATCTTCGGATTCGTTCCAATAGGCACCCAGCTGCCCCAAGTCATTGAAGGTATCGGTGATCTGGGTGATCTCACCACTTGTCAGGTTGACTTCCATCAGG
>LQAI01000233.1_pt1 | contig 10748 bp, 8 predicted proteins | sample 1535821 | NCBI WGS metagenome assembly LQAI01 (sample SAMN04331586, study PRJNA305678) | bioreactor metagenome | isolation source: bioreactor_5 inoculated with Wadden Sea sediment 1st replicate of a... | place: Germany:Bremen | reverse complement strand
ATTGCCCACCCAACCAGCTTCGAGGCATTCAATGGGGCACTCCGTTTGAGGATATCCCGGACCTGCTGCCCGTAAAGGGAGCGGGTTACAAAGCCACCTATTTCAAGAAGAATGAAAAGCTGACCTTCGGCGATGCGGAAATCCTGTCCGTGGCCTATTACTTCCGCAAGGACAGGCTCTACCGGGTCGGAGTGGCTTTCGAGGGACGGGCCAACCATTTCCTGCTCAAGGAACGGCTGCTCGGCACATACGGCCCCGGGCGCGGCGTCGGCCATCGATACGGATGGATGTGGCGCGACTTCTCGGTGGAACTCACCTACGATGACGACAACAAGACCGGCGCTCTTTACTACACCTTTGAAGGCAAGCTCGATCAGGACTCCTCCGAAACGCCATGACCAATGACAACCGGCCCATACAGGTGCTCAAAACTCGGTACAAGCTCTTCTACATACTCAGCGTAGTTGCGCTGGCTGTCCTGTTCTGCGCCAATTTCAGCGTCATTTACACGCTTATCCTCACGCCGCCGGAAGACCCCGGCCTCACCATGAAATTCGTCTACCTCATCATGGTGGGCGGATTCCTCGTCATCGCGGCCCAGACCCTGCTTGTCTTTACCCGGTTCATTTCCATGCTCGGACGCGAGAGCAAGGCCATGGAAGACATGAACAGGCAGCTCGACGAACTTTCCGTCTACGACGAACTGACCAAGGTCTTCAACCGCTACAAATTCGAATCCGTCATCAGCCGGGAACTGGAAAACGTTCGCCGGTACTCCAGCCCGCTCTCCGGCATCATGCTTGATATCGACGGATTCAAAGCTGTCAATGAAGCGCACGGCTACCGCACCGGCGACCGGCTTCTGGCCAACCTCGCAGGCTTCATCGACAGCAAGCTCAGAACTACGGATTACGTCTTTCGCTGGCGCGGCGGGAAATTCATCATACTCGCCCCGCACACCGACATCGACAAGGCTGCCATGGTAGCCGAAAACTCCGCAAGATTGTCGGACACAAGCTTTTCGGCGGAAAATCCACATCACCCTGTCGCTGGGAGTGATTCAGGCTGTCGGCGACGACTCCATGGAAACCTTTCTCCACCGCATTCAGTCCGCCCTGACCGCAGCCAAGAACAAGGGCAGGGACTGCGTGATCGTCACCAGAAATTAATCATAGTAAATCCCGCATTATAACTGGTAATAATTCTCCACACGAGATACCGTAGAGGCAGGAAAGGCTCTGCGATTCACTTTTTGAATGCCGGATTACCATGAATATTATACGGGACTTTTTCAAACTCTATATCCCCACAGCCCTCGTACTGGTACTTGTGGCCGCATGGTTCCTGCACGCCCGCAACCAGACACATCTCAATCTCGTACAGTTGCAGCAACAGGCTGTCGTAACACAGGAAACACAATTTCTGGAACACGGCATGGCTGATCGTATTGAGGATGCCCGTTTTCTCGCCCGCATCACGGCCCGCGAGATAGACGGTAGGCTTCAAGAAAAAATTCCGGTCTGGAAACCATCTATGCCGACTTCGCCAAAAGCAGGCAGACGTATTTCACCATCCGTTTCCTCGACACCACCGGCATGGAAAGAATACGCATCGACAACGCCCCCTCCGGCCCGGTCATCAAGACAACAGAAGCCATGCAGTCCAAGCAAGACCGCTACTATTTCGACAGGGCCATGAAATGCCAGCAAAACGAAGTCTATATCTCCGAATTCGACCTCAACAGGGAGCATGGGCATCTGGAACAGCCCCTCCGCCCGACCTTGCGGTTCGCAAGCCCGGTATTCGACCCGGTCACGGGACGCAAACAAGGCATTGTCATCCTCAATTTCGACGGCAGCACCCTTATTGAAAATCTGCGACTGACGTCCTCTCCCGAAGGATTCTCCCTTTTCGCGAACAGTAAGGGCTACTGGATGCTGGCTCCGGGAAAAAACGAAGAATGGGGCCACCTGCTTGAAACGGCAAAAAAGCACTCCATGCCCAATCGCTTCCCCGCAGCATGGGAAACCGTCTCGACCAGTGAAAAAGGACAATTTGTCACGCCGTCAGGCCTGTTCACCTTTAGGACTGTCAACATCCTTCCCGACTCTGTTGTCGCGGGACCTCAATCGCGGACACAGGAACCCGGCAAGCAATGGAAAATCCTGACATGGGTGCCCGCACAGGAGTTGACGGCCCCCAAATCAACCGTCGTCATCATACTGACGGCCTTCGGACTCATATTCCTCGGGATAGGCTGTCTGCTCCTGACAAAATACAGGGTCCGTCAAACACTGGTTGAGGCCAAACTGAGCGAGAACAGGGAACAGATGCTCGCCATCAGCCAGTCTTCGCAGGATGCCATTGTCATGATCGGCAGTGACGACCGCATCACGTATTGGAACCCGGCAGCGGAACGAATGTTCGGATATATGCCTGATGAAATTTCCGACAAGAAGCTCCACGAACTGCTTTCCCCCACAGATTCAGACGCAGACAGCGACTTTGGCAAATCCACTGTCAACGGCAATGGCAGACCTGTTGACCGGCTGCTTGAATTCGAAGCTGTCCAGAAAGACGGCACACGCATTCCCGTTGAGCTTGCCATGTCCACCTTCCAGTTGAAAGAAGAGTGGTATGCCGTCGGTTCCATGCGGGACATCACCCGTCGCAAGAGATACCACCGAAAACTCAAGCACAGTGAAGAAACCAGCCGTGCCCTGCTCAACGCGCCCACGGAAAGCGCTGTCCTGATCGACATTGACGGCACAATCGTGGCCGTCAACGAGATCGGCGCACATAGATTGGGTAGCACCCCCGACAAGCTTGTCGGAAAGAACTCCTTCGATTTTTTCCCACCCGATCTGGCCCATAACCGAAGGGAAGCTTTCGCGGCGATCATCAAATCAGGCAGCCCCGCCTGTATCGAAGATATTCGGGCCAACCGCCAGTTCCGAGCCAATGTTTATCCGGTCAAGGGACCGAACGGAACAGTAGATCAAATCGCCATTTTCGCCCGTGACGTTACCGAACAGATATTCGCCGAGGACGCCCTTCGACTTTCTGAACAACGTTTCCGGGATGTCAGCGAGGCTGTCAGCGAATTCATATGGGAACTCGACAACGAGTGTGCGTACTCTTTCATCACGGAAGATGTTTCCACAGTGCTGGGCTACACGGTAGAAGAACTTCTGGGCAAGACTCCGCGTTTCCTCATCCACCCCGACAATTTTGAAGATTTCACGGCGTGGCACAGGGATATCTTTGAGAACAAACTCCCATTCACCCGTCAGGAAGTCCGCAACATCACAAAGGACGGCGAGTGCATCTGGCTCCAGATCAGCGGCGTTCCCCATTTCAACACACAGGGAGAATTCCTCGGCTATCGCGGCGCGGCCATGAACATCACAGACCGCAAGGAAGCCGAAGAAGCGCTCAAGGCAAGTGAAAGAAAGCTCCGTGCGCTGGCCGAATCCGCATACGATGCAATTATCATGTCCAACACCCACGGACAGGTTTCGTTCTGGAACCATGCCGCTGAACAGCTGTTCGGGTACACGGAAAAGGAAGTGATGGGGCAGGAGGTTCACTCGCTCATAGCCCCTCCGGAAGATCGCGCCAAAGCGAAGGAAGGACTGAGCCACTTCGCCAGAACCGGTCGCGGTCCGGCGCTGGGCGCGGTTCAGGAAGCGGAAGGCCTTCACAAGGACGGCAACCGCATCGCCATCGAACGTTCCGTTTCCGGCTTCAAACTCGGCGAAGAATGGTTTGCCGTAGCCACCATCCGAGACATCACCAGCCGCAAGGCCACCGAAGCCAAGCTCCGGGAACTCGCCACCACGGACAGTCTCACAGGACTGCACAACCGAAGGCGTTTTCTGGAACTCTCGGAACGGGAATTCACACGCAGCACGCGCTATGAACGCCCGCTTGCCATGTTCATGATCGACATCGATCACTTCAAGAACGTCAACGACACCCACGGGCATGACGTGGGGGATGAGGTGCTCCGTTCACTGGCAGAAATTTCCATCATGGCCCTGCGCAAGGCTGATATAGTCGGCCGCCTCGGCGGTGAAGAATTCGGTGTGCTTCTTCCTGAAACAGAGCTGGAGGCCGCCATTGAAGTCGCAGACAGACTGCGCCTTTCCGTAGAACGATCAAACATAATGACCAATGCGGGTGAACTGAACATTACCGTCAGTGTCGGTGTGGCCACAATGCCGCCGAAGACACGAAATATTCAGGCCCTGCTCAAACGAGCAGATGTCGCTCTCTACGACGCCAAACAGTCAGGACGCAACCGGGTTGTATCCGGATAAGCATTCTCTTCCCTTTTTTCGCCGCAAAGAGTATGGGTTGGAATGCTCCACCCGGCAGACAATCGACCGACATTTTTTTCAGGATACATACTGACACAAAATCATGAAACGCCCAGACATAGCCACCCTCATCAAACACACTCCCTTTCGCATTCTGCTCCCTCTGGCGCTGACCATCCTCCTGTTCGCCGGGTCCATTTTCCTGTACCTTCTTCCATCCATAGAAAAACGTTTCTCCGCCATAAAAAAGAGACCATTCATGAATTGACCGGCTCGGTCGTCAACACGATTGCGCATCTCCACCGACAGGCCGAACAAGGCAAGATTTCCCACAACGAAGCCAAGGAACGTGCCCGGGAACTTGTTCGGGCCATGCGGTACGGTGCCGACGGCATGGAGTACTTCTGGGTCAATGACACAGACATGCACATGGTCGTTCATCCATACAGGCCGGACCTTGAAGGCACCGACCTTTCCGAATTTTCCGACAAGGAAGGGAAACGGATATTCAGGGACTTCGTCGAGATAGCCACACAGTTCGGCGGAGGTTTCACGGACTATCACTGGCAATGGAAAACCAGCCGGAAGAATCGCGCACAAGCTTCATATGTCCGGATTCCAGCTTGGGCTGGTCGTGGGGACCGGGTTTATACGGACGACGTCATGAAGGAAATCGCAGGATACCGCAATCAGATAGCGGCCATATTCCTGACCATCCTTCTTGCCATGGCAGGCCTCGAAATCTACGTGCTCAGACAGACGGTCATCACGGAAAAGAAAAAGCAGAAAATAGAAATACAGAGAGAACGACTCGTCAATGCCCTGCGGGAAGGCGAGGAACGATACCGCACCATCGCGGACTTCGCCTACGACTGGGAGATGTGGATAGGCACGAAGGGCGAAACCGTTTACTGCTCTCCCGCATGCGAGCGTATCACGGGCTATCCGCCGGAACGTTTCTTCGAATCACCCGAGCTTGTCCGCTCCGTCATACTGGAAGAAGACCGTCCCGCATGGGACGGATTTCTCGAACAGGCCCACAGCAAGGACGGCGATTCCCTTGATTTCCGCATCATGACCCGAAACAATCAGCTCCGCTGGGTCGGGGCCGTCGGGCGAGGCGTGTCCGGCATCGGCATGAAGCCGCTGGGCGTCAGGTGCAGTTTCCGCGACATCACCGACAGCAAGGGCATGGAGGAACGTCTGCGCCATCAGGCCCTCCACGACCCGCTCACGGGCCTTGCCACCGCGTCCTCTGCCTGGACCGCATCGGCCACGCCATGCACCGCGCAGCCGCCGAGACAACTATTTCTTCGCGTGGTATTCCTTGACCTCGACCGCTTCAAGATCATCACGACTCCCTCGGCCACCGCTTCGGCGACCTTGTACTCATGGAAGCCGCAAGCCGTCTTTCCGAAAGCGTTCGCACACTGGACACGGTCTCCCGTTTCGGTGGTGACGAATTCGTGCTGCTGCTCGACGAACTCGCCAGCCCCGGAGAAGCCATCCGCATTGTCAAACGCATTCGCGAAGAATTGGCAAAACCGTACACCATGGACTCACAGGAAGTGCAGACAACGGCAAGCTTCGGCATCGTTCTCAGTCCGGTGGACAACGTCAAGCCGCACGACGTGCTGCAGCATTCCAACATCGCCATGCACAGGGCCAAAGAGGCCGGACGCAACCGCTTCAAGGTTTTCACCGGCAGGATGCTCGAAAATGCCGTGGACCAGCTGACCATGGAAGCGACATGCGCAGCGGCCTGGACGCAGGCGAATTCCATATCGAATACCAGCCCATCATGGACCTCAATGACTCCGATCTCATGGGATTCGAGGCACTGGCACGATGGGACCACCCCGAACGCGGCCCTATTCCTCCGTCAGAATTCATTCCCATGGCCGAAGAGTCCGGGGCCATCCTCCAGATCGGGGAATGGGTGCTTCGCAACTCGCTCATGACGCTGGCCCAGTGGAGAAAGACAACCAAGGGCGCAGACAATATTTTCATGTCCGTCAATCTCTCCACCAAACAGTTTGCGCGGATGGAACTCGAAAGGTGGTTCTGCGGGCACTGCACGATGCCGGTTTGCCCCCGGAGGCGCTCAAGCTCGAAATCACCGAGTCCGCACTCATGGACTATCCTGACGCGGCCATTCTCATCATGAAAAAACTCCGCAGACAGGGGGTGCGCTTCTCCATTGACGACTTCGGCACGGGATACTCTTCACTGGCCCAGCTCCAGCGCCTGCAGGTCGACACCATCAAAGTGGACCGTTCGTTCATCGCCCGCATGAAACGGGACCCGGAAAACATGGAAATCGTCAAGGCTGTCATTGCCCTGGCTCACTCGCTCAAGCTCGACGTGGTGGCCGAAGGAGTGGAAGATCCGGATCAGCTCTGTTCGCTCCTTGATCTCGACTGCGAATGCGTACAGGGCTTCTACTTCCACGAACCGCTCTCGACATCGGAGGCGGAAAGGCTGCTCAAGCTTCGAGCCGAGGCCGGTGACACCTCCCCGAAACAGGCTTTGGACAAAGTCAAACAAGCTGCGCCGAATAGCCACCAATTTCCTTTTTTTACAATTTTCGTCAACTTTTTCCAACCCACCTGTCAATAAAATCAGTGGGTTATTGCATTAAGTGTGAAAACCACTGGACATTTCCCGACTATCAGAGCAAAGAATTTCAGTTTAGCTGTTCACGGGCGTGGGAGGTTATGCCCGTGCGGCATCATGAAACAGGGACAGGAGGGTGCCTGTTTCAGTCTGAGGCGGCGCACTGCGCCGGGGTTGCTAACGGACTGTGCTGACCGGGAAAGGTCGCAAGAGCACAGCCAAAAAACTGTGATGGGAATATGGAAAAACTACAAAAAAAATATGGATTCTGGACTGCCACCGCCATGGTCGTGGGGATCGTGATCGGATCGGGAGTCTTCTTCAAGGCCGATGACGTGCTCAAGGCTTCAGGCGGCAATCTGTCTACCGCCCTTCTCGCATGGCTCATCGGTGGCTCGATCATGGTCGTTACGGCATACGTCTTTTCAAAAATCGCCACCCGTATCGAAAAGGTCAACGGCGTAGTGGACTACTTCGAACAGGCATACGGACAGAAAGCCGGCTACATGGTCGGATGGTTCATGACCTTCATCTACTACCCGACTCTTGTGGCTGTTCTGGCCTGGGTCTCTGCCAACTACACCGTCGGGCTGTTCGGTCTTGAAGGCGGCCTGTGGCCCATTTCGTTCGTTTACCTGACAGGATTCTTCCTGCTCAACTATTTTTCTCCGGTACTGGCAGGCAAATGGCAGGTCACGTCCACCTTGGTCAAACTGATCCCTCTGGGCCTCGTGGCCGTGGTCGGCGGCTTTGCCGGACTCATGAATGGCCAGACGCTGGCAAACTTCACCCAGACCGCCCAGACCGTGGCAGACAGCGGCGGCGGCCTCGCAGTAGCCACCCTGTCCACCGCCTTTGCCTATGAAGGCTGGATCATCGCTACCGTCATCAACGCGGAACTCAAGGATGCCAAGAAGACCCTGCCCCGAGCGCTTGTGGTCGGTACCATCGCCGTCGTCACCATTTACATGCTGTACTATCTCGGTATTTCCGGCGTCCTGACCAACGATCAGGTTCTCGCCGCAGGCGACGCAGCCCCGGTTGAAGTCATCGCCTGATCTTCAGCCAGTTGAGCGGCACCATCCTGACCGTTTTTGTCGTCATCTCCTGCCTCGGCACGTTGAACGGCCTCATCATGGGTTCCGCCCGAGGCATGTTCTCCATCGCCTCCCGGGATATGGGACCGCGTCCCGACCTCTTCAAGAAGGTCAATCCCCTGACCAACTGCACCACCTGTTCCGCCATGCTGGGCTATGTTCTCTCATGCATGTGGCTCGTGGTCTGGTACGGCAACTTCGCGGGCTGGTGGGGACAGTTCATGGACATCTCCGAACTGCCCATCGCGTTCCTGTACGTGATCTACATCTCCATCTACATCTGGGTGATGAAGACCTTCACCGACCTGAACGGATTCAGCCGTTTCATCTGTCCTGCTCTTGCCGGAGCCGGTTCCCTTTACATCATCTGGGGTGCCATCCAGAAAGACATGTTCATGCACTTTCTCGTGGTTTCCATCATCATTCTGGGCCTCGGCGTCGTGCTCATGAAAACAGCCGGAAATAGCCGTTTCCGACTGACCGCATTCCAACAGGCCGTCTTCCGCAGGAAGGACGGCCTTTCTTTTGGGAAATCCGAAAGCCATCAACCGCACAATCCACTCCCGGTTCACCGTTATTATCCCTTTCCATACTACTTGACGCCAGATTTTGAGAACGTATACTATATGTATGCCAAAATGGCCTCGGCGGCCTTTTTGCGGACCAGGGACGGTACGCTTTTGGCGGGAGAAAGACAGTGTCTTCCAGCTTCACCGACTTCATCGTGGCCGGTCCCCCCCGGTCAGGTGACAGCAGGTCCGGCAGGATCATTCAAGGCGGTTGGTCCCGGTCACGTTGTGACGGGAGCGCCCGGTCACGTCCCTATTGATACCACCCCGGCACATGTTCCCATAGATACCACTCCGGCACGGATTCCGTATGCCGCGTCTCCAGGCGCGCCCCCAAGCTCTTTTGTCGGCGCAGGCACCACCGGCAGCGGCGGCAGTGCAGGCACCAGTTCCACAGGCAGCACCGGCATATCCTCCGGCGGAGGTGGCGGTGGTGGAGGCGGCGGCATCACGTCCGGCTCCAGTGCTTCAGCGATCGGTGGAGGTGGCGGCAGCGACAAAGTTATCGGCGGAGGTGGCGGCGGATCGACGCCTGCGCCATCCGGTGTGGGCAGTTCCGGCCAGACCGGCAGCGGCAACGCCGTATCCATGCCCAACTCCAGCATGAGCGGAGCGCCGACAGCCGCTACGGGTGGCGGCAACATTTCCGCAGAATCCGGCAAGGCTCCCGTGAACCAGTCCACTGGTGGCGGAGTCGCCAGCGCCACAGGCGGTGGCCCCTCGGAAGGTCCGGGCCATAGACCGGCAGACACGTCCGGTTCAGTACCGATTGCCCCATCCATCGGCATACAGCCCATCACTCCTGCAGGGCATGTGCCCATGACGCCCAAGATCGGTTTCTCCCTGCCCTCGCTGACAGGCTGGACTCCCGTGTCCCCCGCCGGGACCGTCATGGCCTCACGCATGACCTCGCCACGCGGCATGTCGTTCGGGCACACGCAGCATTGGCCCAACGACGTATTTCATCACACCACTCACTCCGCGGGCTTCACGCCCAAGCACGTGGAAATGGCTCCGTGGATTCCCACGGCAAACGGATATGTGGAACCGGACAAGCCCAAAATCGACTTCGACAAGGACATGGGAAAGGGCAACCCCATCGACATGTCGTCCACGTTCACCATGAACATCGACCAGACGCAGGACTTCAGCAACACCCAGAACACCACGTACCGGGATTCCATCGACAACACGCTCGACCAGTCTGCTGAAACCGTTATCCATCGCACTGAAACGACCACCAACCAGAATGCGGTGAACACATCCACAACGACACAGCAGGACCTGAGCAACGACCATACGGTTCAGGCGCAGAATTCGGTCAGTCAGGTGACAAATCAGACAAACACGCTGGAACAACAATCAACAACCAACAACAGCCAGCCAACAACACATCAGTTAAGCATGACCGAAAACCGCCCCGTGACCAATGAAACCGAGCACAATGATGTCCGGCAGGTGGACGCAGGCCAGACCACGCATCAGGAAAATGTCACCGACCATCGTGAGGTGGACAACTCCACGGTCAACCACGTGACGCAGCAGGACATGACGCTCAACAACGACAACTCCGTCAACCGCAACGAGGACCACTCCTCGGTCACGCAGTTCAACAGCGAGAACAACTTCACCACGCAGGACAACTCGCGCTACGAGCAGGTGGAAAACCACGAGAATTCGATCATCAACGAACAGGAGACCTCACTGTCGTTCAGTTCGAGCAATGTCAGCCAGAACGACAACTCCACAAGCTTGGAATCAAGCGCCGAATACACGTACCAACAGACAGACCAGTCCGAGACATCCTTTACCTCGGACAACGACGTCACCTTCTCGGAAACCCGCAACTTCGAGAACAGCGTCTCGGAAAACCATCTGGTCGAAGCCGACCATTCCCGCAATATCGACCAATCCACGTCCTACGACTACACCCAGCAGGACAACTCGAAGACCACATTTGTCTCGGACAACACCACAAATCTCAACCAGCAGACCGACCTGTCATTCGAGTACAACATCGCAGCGGAAAACAATTTCGATCAGTCGAGAGACATCGACCAGTCCACGACATTCAACCAGACCACGCAAGACAACTCCAAGACCACCTTCGTGGCCGACAATACCACCAACCTCAACGAACAGAC
>LQAI01000232.1_pt1 | contig 10769 bp, 18 predicted proteins | sample 1535821 | NCBI WGS metagenome assembly LQAI01 (sample SAMN04331586, study PRJNA305678) | bioreactor metagenome | isolation source: bioreactor_5 inoculated with Wadden Sea sediment 1st replicate of a... | place: Germany:Bremen | reverse complement strand
GTCTGTTTTCTATCTACTAAAGCAGGCAATCTTTGATTGCCTCTGTCGCGACACGCGCCAGATGAAAAAAAGTTGACCCAATGAATTGAATATGAATGCTCAATTCATTGGGTCAACTTTTTTTCGCCTGGCTTTGTGTTTCGCGAACATAAAGAAAGCGTCTCGCTATTGCGAGACGCTGGTTTGGTTTAATTAAAGTGCGTTTACGTTTTCAGCTTGAGGACCTTTAGGACCTTCAGCTAGTTCGAAAGTTACGTTTTCGCCTTCTTCTAGCGTCTTGTAACCATCTTTGTTAATTTGAGAGAAGTGTACGAATACATCGTTACCTTCTTCAGAAGTAATGAAACCATAACCTTTTTCTGCGTTAAACCATTTTACTGTACCGTTCATATTGGTATTCCTCCGATTCAATTAATTTACTTTTAATAATTCATAGCAAAATATTGACGAATAAAACTTCGAAAGGTTACTGGGATACCGATAATCAGTACTAGTACTATTCAAATGATTTTATTGCAAACTTTGATTCTGAATTACTTTACAGCTTCATAATAACACTAAAAATAATCTAAAGCAAGCAATTTGAGGTATCTTTTGTCTGAATTGTTTGATATACTATGTTAATTGTTCAGAAGTGAGTTTGTTGAAATCCGCATACTTTTACTGAAACAACTGTAATTTACTGTATTTAACCAACTTGTAAAAGACAAAGGAAAAATTATGTTGAGTTTTGCAAATTTAAACGTGAATGAAGACCTAGTTGCCCTTCTAAGGAAGAAAGGCATCAAAGAACCCACTCAAATTCAGCAAGAAGCCTTGCCAGCAATCATGAATGGGTCAGATATTATCGCCCAGTCTCAAACAGGGACGGGTAAAACACTGGCATTTTTACTGCCTATGTTCCAAACCTTTGACCCCAACTCTAAAAAAAGTACAAGGTCTGATTGTCACACCGACAAGAGAGCTTGCCATCCAAATCACTGAAGTGGCTAATATGCTGAATCAAGATGATGCTCTTGGTGTCTTATCTGCTTATGGCGGTCAAGATATTGGCAAGCAACTCAAGAAACTAAAAAACAATATCCATCTTATCATTGCGACACCAGGTCGACTCCTTGACCATATGCGCCGGGAGTCTATAGATTTAAACGGCCTTAAAATGCTGGTTCTTGACGAAGCAGACCAAATGCTCCATTTGGGCTTTCGTCCTGAAATTGATATGATTATGCGCCTGACCCCTAAAAAGAAACAGGTCCTTTGCTTCTCTGCAACAATGGATTCTAAGGTCAAAAAATAGCTTATAGAAATATGGACCATCCTGTTGAAATCACAATTCAAAAGAAAAGTATCACCCTTGATGCCATTGAGCAGCGCATCGTTAAAACCACGGACCGTAAGAAGCAAAATGATCTTAAAACAGTCCTTGAAGAAGATCATCCCTTCATGGCTATTATATTTTGCCGAACAAAGCGTCGAGTGGATGCTCTGGAAATGGCCCTAGCCCAAAGTGGGTATGACTGCGAAAAGCTTCATGGGGACTTGACGCAGAAAAAGCGCGAACGTATTATGAAGGGTTTTAGAGACTTGAAATTTCAGTTTCTCATCGCGACAGACGTTGCAGCCAGAGGTCTTGATATAAGTGGTGTTACCCATATTTATAATTATGACATGCCTGAGAACCCTGAAATTTATATTCATAGAATTGGACGAACAGGACGAGCTGGGGATGAAGGCATAGCTACGACATTTGCCACACCTAGAGACCAGAATCTACTATCCGATATTGAAAAAGCCATTAAAATGGACCTTCCTAAGCGTTTCATCTCTGCTTCTGAAGCAGATTTCAACCGTTCGTAGGTATCCATTTAAAACATGCAAGCAACACAATTAGCAAGCTGACGAAGGACTCATACAAACATATGAGTCCTTTTTTTATCAGGCGCTTGAATGATATTTTACAAGTCGATTGTATGAGGGTCTCTTCTTCAGTTAAAGATGTAAAGATGGATTTTTCGACTTCCTTAGGCTTGATTTTATAAGGGCCTTATAATTAATTTATGATCTTCTTTCAGCATTTGGGTATAATAAAAACTTGTAACTGTCTATTCACGAGTTTGCAATGGCCTTCATATGCTAATGAAGATTTTCAATGATAAAAAAATGAGGTGACCCTATGAAACTAGCAATCCTAGGATTCGGTGGTGTTGGAAAGGCTTTCCTTCATCTATTACATGAAAAAGAAGAACCATCTTAAAGAAATTCATTTAGATCTTCAGGTTCTTTATATATTCAACTCCAAAGGCTGTCTCTACATGCCTGAAGGCATTCCCATTGAAGACCTATCAAGGCACCTAAGATCGGGAGGCACCCTTGAAAACTACCCTCTTAATGTCTTTTATGAAGCAACTTACGAAACAATGATTGAAAACGGTGACGCTGACATGCTGATTGAGCTGACACCAACCAATATAGAAACAGGTCAACCAGCTCTTGGCTATATAGAAAGGGCTCTCAAGCGGGGTATGCATGTCATAAGTGGCAACAAAGGTCCCATCGTTCATAATTACCACGGATTAAAAACATGGCCTATGAAAATGGGGTTCAACTTGGTATTGGCTGTACTGTTGGAGGCGCTCTTCCATCCATGAATGCAGGTCTTTTTGATATAGCTGGTTCTGACATTCAAACCATCGAGGGGGTCCTTAATGGCACCTCAAATCACATTCTTAACATGATGGAAAAGCATGGCGTCAGCTATGAAGAAGCCCTCGCCATGGCTCAGAAGGCTGGAATTTCAGAGGCCAATCCAAGACTGGATGTGGAAGGCTTTGACACAGCATCCAAGCTCCTCATCCTCACCAATGTCCTTTGTAAGCAAAAGCATAGTCTAGACAAGATACATATTGAAGGCATCACTGGCCTGACCCATGAGGATATATATGTGGCTAAAATGGAGAATAAGAAATATAAGCTCATCGGACGGGCCACGCGTACCCTTCACGACTTTATTGTCAAAGTCAGCCTTGAAAAAATTGATGCGAGTCACCCTTTTTACAATGTGGATGGCAAAAACAAGGCTGTTCGCTTTACAACAGATACCATGGGCGAACTCACCCTCATAGGTGGAGCATCAGGCACCACACCGGCGGCGGCATCCATTCTTAGGGACATAATCAATATCCACCGAGGCTACAAGTTCATTTGGTAAGTTTCAACTGTTTTTGTAACACTTCAAATTTCCCTTTAACTTCCTCCTTAATTTCTATATAATGAGTGGGAGAACTTATTCACAACATTATAAACTGAAAGGGGTCTTTCTTCATGAAAAAAGGAGATCTAATGTGGGTCGGTGGCCTACTAGCTGTTATTGCATTTTTAACACTCCCGGCAACACATAACGTATTCGTCGAGAGTTCGAAAAACCACCCTCTTATCATGGCATTTATTAAATTCTTCGTGCTGGGTACAATGGGTGAAGTGCTTGGTGGACGTATCACAGCTGGAGAGTGGAAAAACCTGTCGGTCTTTTCTTGGCGCGCTGTGGTTTGGGGGTACTAGGTATTATCATTGCTATGGCCTTTACTATTTTCTCAACGGGTGTAAAAGCTCTTATCAGCGATGGTCTACTGCCAATGTTTGCAAACGGTTCAATGGGCGCAAAAATTCTAACAGCATTCTTTATCAGTGCTTTTATGAATGCAATCTTTGCACCTGTCATGATGGGTTTCCACAAGCTCACGGACACTTACATTGACCTAAGTGGTGGAAAAATCGGTAATTTAAGCGGTGTAAAACTTGCAGAAGTTGTTGATACAATTGATTTCCAGGGTCTGGTTGGATTTGTATATTTCAAGACGATTCCATTCTTCTGGATTCCTGCACACACTATCACATTCCTCATGCCACCTGTATACCGCGTGCTTATGGCAGCCTTCCTAGGCATTGCCCTTGGTGCAATTCTAGGCTTTGCTAAGAAGAAGAAAACGGCATAGATGAAGGCAAAGTGTACTCATAACAATAAATCAATTTTAAAATAAAAGGATTGGCCGATTTTTATCAGGCCAATCCTTTTTATTCTTGTGTTCTACTATTAACAGCGCCCACATAGGCAAATGAACGGGAATATATCACTTTGTGGAATTACTCTTTCATGCAAGATCTAGGCTTCATCAAAACCACCATAAAGCACACAGTCCATAAACTCACCATCAATATTATAGTAGTCCTTAAGACAGCCTTCTTTAACAAATCCATTCTTTTCAAGAATTCTGCCTGACCCCACATTCTCACCAACAACTCTAGCGTGAAGTTTACGAAGGCCGAGGTCTTTAAAGGCCACCTTCATAGCCAGTTCGACCACTTCTGTGCCTATACCCTTGCCCCAAATACTTTTGTCAATAACATAGCCCAGTTCTGCGTGCCGAGCATCCTCATCATGTCCAAACAACATAACCGTGCCTATTACATTTCCAAATCTCTTGTCCTCGATATTGGCATATTTAAAAGTGCCAGCCTCTTCTCTTCTAAGCATTTCCGCAACATATTCCCTTGTTTCATTCATGCTTTCTGTAAGGGCCATCCAATATATTTCGATACCTCTGAGTTAGAAGCCATCACATGAATGGCATTTGAATTTTCTATTCGCATTTTTGTGAACTTAATGCGTTCAGATTCAAAACCGTAAAGAACGCCACTATCCCATTTAGATTTTTCCATATACAATCTCCTGTTCATACCATTGTCAAATATTTTATTCGTCTGATTCAATATTACGCTTCTTATATAAATTGACAATAGTATATTTGGTTAAATTTTCTTAAAATTCAGTTTTCATAATAGATTCTTTCCTCTTCTTGACATATACATAAGGAAAAAGAGCCCTCCTCCTGGTCATTAAGACCATGAAAGAAGGCTCTTTTTCTTATACGATGTTTCTTAAAACATTTGAAAAACAATCACTTTAAACCCTATCAATACCATGTCAAGGCCTATATTGATAGAATATTCCAGTATAACTTTTCAAATGCTCACATATTAAAAACTTCAGTCATTTTGAATGAGGGCGACTTGTCATGCATCATTCAAGATGCATAGCCACGCATTATACACTTTAATTTAGTAGCTTTCCAAGTGCCAATCTTCAAATAACTGAATAGAGGGGACTACTTAACAAGCATTAGCTCTACTGGAACGTATGCCTCTACAGATTCTCCCATAAGAACCTTAAGGGCACTTTCTACGCCCAGGCTACCAATCATATCTGGTTGCTGTGCCACTGTTGCAGCTAATGAACCCGCTTCAACAGCTTTAACAGCATCATCTGTGGCATCGAAACCAACAATCATAATATCTCGTCCAGAAGACTCAACAGCCTTTAGAGCACCTAGGGCCATTTCATCATTGTGTGCAAACACTGCATCAATTTCCGGTTGTGCTTGAAGGATATTCTCCATAACAGAAAGCCCCTTTGTTCTATCAAAGTCTGCTACCTGTCTTGCTACCACTTCAATGTCCTTGCCTTCTAGGGCCTTGTTGAATCCAGCACCACGGTCTCTTGCTGCTGATGTGCCTGCAATGCCTTCAAGTTCCACAACTTTGCCACTGCCACCTAGCATTTCAGCAATGTACTCGCCAGCCATCATGCCGCCTGCCACATTATCTGAGGCAATATGCGTTGCAATTTCACCCGCATTGGCTCCACGATCAAGGGTTAAAACTGGAATGCCTTTTTGATTGGCCATTTTGATGGCATTTACAACAGCATCTGAATCTGTTGGATTAATAAGAATAACACTCACATCTTGCGTGAGTAAATCTTCCATGTTTGCAAGTTCTTTGGCTGGATCATTTTGTGAATCCAGAACAATGAGTTCTAGGTTTAGTTCTTCTGCCTTGGCTTCAGCACCGTCTTTTAGAGTGACAAAGAATGGGTTGTTCAGTGTGGATACAATGAGACCCACCTTTGACCACTGCCCATCATGGCACTGTCTTCTGTTTCTGTCATTGTCATGTCACCAGTGATCAGCTTCAGATCAACTGGTATAAATTCTTCGACAGTGGCGCCATCAATAACATCCTTCGCTGCTTTAACACCTAAAGACCCTATCAAGTCAGGTTGTTGGGCCACAGTTGCCGCCATATGACCTGCTTCAACCGCTTTAACAGCATCATCTGTTGCATCAAAACCAACGATTAGAATATCTCGACCTGAGGACTGAACCGCTGTAAGAGCCCCAAGTGCCATTTCATCATTGTGTGCGAAAACAGCGTCAATTTCTGGTTGTGCTTGAAGGATGTTTTCCATAACAGAAAGACCCTTTGTTCTATCAAAGTCTGCCACCTGTCTTGCCACCACTTCAATATCCTTGCCTTCTAAAGCCTTGTTGAACCCAGCACCACGGTCTCTTGCTGCTGATGTGCCTGCAATACCTTCAAGTTCAACAGCCTTGCCGCTGCCGCCAAGAAGTTCTGCAATGTACTCGCCAGCCATCACACCACCTGATACATTATCAGATGCAATATGTGTGACAACTTCACCTGCATTGGCACCTCTATCAAGGGTGATAACAGGAACGCCTTTGTCATTGGCCATTTTAATAGCGTTTCCAACAGCATCTGAATCCGTTGGGTTAATAAGTATAACGTCTACATCTTGTGTGAGTAAATCTTCCATGTTTGCAAGCTCTTTAGCTGGGTCATTTTGAGAATCTAAAACAATCATTTCAAGACCCATTGACTGAGCCTCAGCTTCTGCACCATCCTTTAGTGTTACAAAGAACGGGTTGTTAAGTGTTGATACAATTAAACCAATTTTCCCTGCAGCCGCCATATCTTCCCCGCCGCCTGCTGGTGTCTCCTCAGCTGGTGCACTACACCCAGCCAACATGCCCATGACCATAACTGCAACCATGAGAAATGCCATAAACTTTTTCATTTGAATCCTCCTCCTCATTTTCATTATTTCTCTTTTTGATCCAATAACACCGCAATAAGAATCACTAAGCCCTTTGCTAGGAGCTGATAATAAGACGTCACGTTTAAGAGATTCAGAGCGTTGTTAAGAATACCGATAATAAGCGCACCGACTATGGTGCCGATAACAGAACCCACACCGCCTGCAAGAGATGTGCCCCCGAGCACAACAGCGGCAATGGCATCCAGTTCATAGCCTGAACCAGCTGTGGGTTGAGCAGAGGCCAGTCTGGATGTGATAAGAATCCCACCCACTGCGGCCATAAGACCACTCATGCCATAAACGAATAATTTTACCCTGTGGACACTCACTCCAGATAACTGAGTGGCTTCTTCATTGCCACCTGTTGAGTAGACATAGCGTCCAATGGTTGTGTGTTTCAATATAAAATAGCAAGCTGCAAAAATAGCCGCCATAATCAGAATTGGATTTGGAACACCCAGTGTGTAGCCGTTACCAATGTTCGAAAAGGCTTCAGCGTTGGCCTCATACCCTGCACTAATCGGCTTTCCATCTGTGAAAACCAGAGTGGCTCCACGAAAAACTGTCATAGTTGCCAGGGTTACGATAAATGGCTGTAATTTGCCTTTTGAAATGACAAAACCATTGAAAAGGCCAATGCCAAGACCTACAAGAAGGGCTGCCAGCACTGCGACAAAAGCTGAAGAACCGCCCGCAAGCATAAAGGCAGCAACCGCACCACTTATAGCCAACGTAGAACCCACTGACAGGTCTATACCCCCGGTTAAAATAACAAATGTCATCCCCGCTGCAATAATGGCATTGACTGATGTTTGTCTAAAGACATTGAACATATTTGACCATGTGAAAAAACGGTCACTCATAAACGATATAATCACGGAAAACATAACCAGGCCAATGACCGACTGGAATCGACCTAGGTTTTCTTTAATACCTTGCTTCATATTTATTCCCTCCTAAGGCCTACAGCCAGACGCATAATGCCTTCCTGGTTTGCAGTGCTTCTATGGATAATGCCAGAAATGGTTCCCTCATGCATGACCATAATACGGTCACACATGCCCAGAAGTTCAGGTATTTCTGATGAAATCATTAAAATGCCATACCTTTTCTTTAAACTCATTCATTAGTCATAAATTTCTTTTTTAGCCCCTACATCTACCCCGCGGTTGGTTCATCCAGTATAAGAACCTTTGGATCTGTCATGAGACTCTTTGAAATGCTGACTTTTTGCTGGTTGCCCCCGATAAGAACTTGATCTTCTGGTTAAGCGATGGGGTTTTTATGGACAGGTGTCCAACAAAGTCATCAGCCATTTTCTTTTCTAAGGACTGATTAATAAGACCAGACTTAGAAAGTCTTTTTAGGGCCGACATAGACATGTTCTCTTTAACAGACATGCCTAGAACCAGTCCATCTTTTTTTCGATCCTCCGACACATAGGTAATGCCTGACTCGATAGCCTGTTTTTCACTTTTTTATTGTTAGGGGCTGTCCGTCCAGCTCCACACTTCCTGAATCCATTTTAAAATGTCCAAATAGGGTTTTTGCCAGCTCTGTTCTTCCGGCTCCCATTAGACCTGCCACACCAAGGATTTCCCCTTTTTTCAGTTCAAAGCTGATATTTCTTACATGGGCATTTTTAAGCTCGTGAACCTTCAGCACCACATCACCACAGTCCGAGTTTAAATACGGATACTGGTCTTCAAGCTTTCGACCAACCATAAGCTCGATAAGCATGTCTTCATTGATTTCTGACACACTCTTTTTCAGCAATAAACTGTCCATCTCTCAAGACTGTTACATCATCACATATTTCAAATATTTCTTTTAGTCTATGCGAGATATATACAATGCTTTTTCCCTCGGCCTTCAAGGCACGTATCACTTCAAAAAGGCTTTCTGTTTCTTGATCTGTTAGGGCATCTGTTGGCTCATCCATAATGATGAGTTCTGCGTCTAGGGAAGTGCCTTGGCAATTTCAAACATCTGCTTGTTGCCTATGGAAAAGTTTTTCACACTCTTTCGGGATCAACCTTAATATTTAGTGAAGTCAGCAGGTCTTCAGATTTTTCATAAGGGCCTGCCAATCCATAACATTCAAAAATTTCTTTGGCTCCCTGCCAAGAAAAATATTCTCTCCTATGGACATTTCTTCTATAAGATTTAGTTCTTGATGAATAATAGCTATACCCAGGTCTTGAGCATCTTTAGGCCCCTTCATCTCGACGTCTTGTCCCTTAAACCGTATGGTGCCTTCTGACTTACTATAAACACCAGATAAGATTTTCATCAAAGTGGACTTGCCTGCGCCGTTTTCACCAAGTAAGGCCATGACTTGCCCCTGATAAACGTTCAAATGAACGTCATCTAGGGCTTTCACACCCGGAAAAGTCTTGGTGACATGTTTCATTTCAAGTATCTTCTCACGCATTTTGCCACATCCTTAAAAAATAACACCAGACTTTAATATCACATTTGCATAGGGCGTACATTCCCCTGTGCGTATTACCGCTTTGGCACTTCCCGTTTTCACCTTAAAAGCTTCATGAGAAATATAGGTGACTTCCTTATCTTCAAGCAGTCCATGAACATGGCTCTCAATGACAGGATTATTGTCCTTAATCTCAGTGGCCAGGGTATAGCTTTCACATTCAAAGCTGTCCAGTAAGGCCTTCAAAACATCCATAAATGTTGGATGACCTGCCGTAAGAGCCAGATCAATTCTCCTTACCCCATCAGGAATGGGTAGACCGGCATCAGCAATTACAATCTCATCTGTATGCCCCATTTTGCTGATCACTTCTAAAATATCTGCATTGAGCAGTTTGTTTTTGATCACTTTCTCTTCACCCCTTTGAATGACTCAATTTCTTTCCGGCTTGGCAGGGAGCTCTGTGCCCCGTGTTTTGTCACAGTGACAGCCCCAACCTTCATGGCAAAGGCCATGGCATCTTCCATACTTGCTCCTTCTGAAAGGGCTGTTACAAGACCACCTATGAAACTATCGCCTGCCGCTGTTGTATCCACCGCTTCCACTTCATAGCCTGATACGTGGAAGTTCTTATGATCTTTATCAATATAGAGTGCGCCCTTCTTGCCCAAAGTTATAATAAGAGCACTTATGCCCTGATCAAATAGAAGGTCCGCCCCCGCTTGAAGTCCTTCCTTAGTTTCTGCAGAATGTCCCGTCAAAAGTTCAAACTCTGTTTCATTTGGGATCAGCAAGTCCACATTTGAAATAAGGGATTTTGATAATGTTTGAGCCGGTGCCGGATTGAGGACAGTTTTCAGTCCCATCTTCTTAGCTTTATCAAAGGCCAGTTCTATGGTTTCCATTGGTGTTTCCAGTTGAGCCACAAGGTAGTCTGCCTCTTTTAGGGCCTTATCCACCTCTTTGCTTTCTATACAGTCAGGTGTCAATTTAAAATTGGCACCCGGTATAACAACAATGGAATTGTCTCCATCATCATTGACCATAATAAGAGCCGTACCAGTCGGTGTGCCAGCAACCTTTTTCACTTGGTCACTCTTTACCCCACTTTTCGCCAAAGCCTCTAATAAATCTGTGCCAAAATTGTCATCTCCAACCCGTCCGAGCATAGAGACCTGACCACCTAAGCGACCCATGGCCACAGCTTGATTGGCACCCTTTCCACCGGGAATTTCACTAAAGCCCCGTCCTAAAATAGTTTCTCCACCTTTGGTGTTACCTTGACATTTGTCACCAAATCCATTGTTTAAACTGCCAAGTACAAGTACTTTCTTCATCTTCTCACTCCTTAGGTTAAACGTTTAACCTTGTAAAAAAATA
>LQAI01000231.1_pt1 | contig 10774 bp, 14 predicted proteins | sample 1535821 | NCBI WGS metagenome assembly LQAI01 (sample SAMN04331586, study PRJNA305678) | bioreactor metagenome | isolation source: bioreactor_5 inoculated with Wadden Sea sediment 1st replicate of a... | place: Germany:Bremen | reverse complement strand
CGGAGGTTCCCAGTTTGTGTTCCACCGTACCGTCCAGATCGGGGCGGGAAGTCGGAATGGCTATTTTCATGGCATACCAAGAGTTGAGATTCAGTTCCCTCACCAATCAATCTGACGCGATTCCAACTCAATGTACAGCCTGAAAAAACTACTGCCTCCCGTCAACTGCCCTGCTTGGTGCAAAAATGCCTTACTGATAATATGGGTTGCCTTGATTACGGATTTGACCGAATATGAGAAAAGTTATCCTTATGCATTTTCTATGTTGATAAAAACGAATATCTAAGCCCCGACTGACGGGTCTTTTCAAGGAGACGCCATGCAACGGACAGCAACCATTATATTGATAATCTGCGCCCTGTTCACTCTGACCTCCGCAGCATTTGCCGGCACACCGTTCCCGGATGTCGAACTCAAAGGCCAACTGACTGCCGAACAGAAGGAATATCTCGGCGTGACGACCGATACGTTCAAGGTATCGGACATCAAGGCGGACTACCTGTTCGTCGAAGCTTCAGCATGTATTGCCCCATCTGCCAGCGGGATGCGCCAAAAATAAACGAACTGTTTGAAATAGTATCAAAAATTGATACCAGCAAATCAATCAAGTTCATCGGACTTGCCACAGGCAACACCGGATTTGAAACCGCGTTCTACCAAAAGAAATACGGCGTTCAATTTCCGCTCTTCGAAGATGCGGACTACGTCATCCACGGAGCGCTTGACGAAATCGGCACGCCTTCGTTCTATGTCGTCCGGAAAACCGGCTCAAACCTTGAAACACTCTTTTCAAGGAAGGGGAAGCCAAGAACAAGGACGTCCTGCTGCAAGCCATCAAACAGGCCACAGGGCTGAAATAACGGAGAGACCTTCATGCGATTATCCATTCTGACCACACTTGCGCTCACCCTGCTTGTCTCAACGGCCTTTGCCGGAAAGGTGGAGACCTACGACGCCGGGAAACTCAAGCCCACGGACTCCACGCTCAAGGTCGGAGTGGGCGACACGGCTCCAGACTTTGAACTGCCCGCGGTTCAGGGCGGCACGGTGCGCCTGAGCGACTATCGAGGCAAAAAGTCCGTTGTCCTTTCCTTTGTACCCGCCGCATGGACTCCGGTCTGCTCGGACCAATGGCCCGGATACAACATTGCGCAGGAGATGTTCACGGTTCACGACGCCGTCATCATCGGCATCTCAGTGGACAACATCCCGTCCCAGCATGCATGGTCCGAGGCAATGACACCATCACCTTCCCGGTGCTCTCGGATTTCTGGCCACATGGCGCGGTCGCCGACTCCTACGGCGTCCTCCGCACCGACGGCATGGCGGAACGCGCCCTTTTCATCATCGATAAAAAAGGCATCATCCGTTACATCGACGTCCACGACATAAACAAACGGCCCGACCTCGGCCTGCTGCTGGAAGAAGTGGAAAAGGCCGCACAGTAGCCACCACTACCGCATCAAAAAAGAGTCCCGAAGCACAGGCTTCCGGGACTCTTCATTCATATCAAACTAAAAGCTAGACCACGCGGTGAACCGGGTCCACAACCCAGAACTGAACCTGGAATTTCTCTGCCAGACCAGCCTGAAGGCGCTTGAAGTCGGGCTTTTCCATATCACGGATGCGAATATAAACGTCCTTCATATCCACGGTCTCGGGCACGTTGCGAGTCAGGATGGACATGATGCGTGCGTTGTTGTCCCGCAGGAAATCGAGCACAGGCAGCAGGGAGCCGGGGGCATTGGATATCTGCAGGCAGACCTGTGTGCCACCCTCGTTGACGCCGGTGATGTCCACCAGCACCTTGAACACGTCCGTATCAGTAAGAATACCGACGGGGCGTTTTTCTTCATCTACTACCGGCAGACCGCCGAAGTTGCCTTCCAGCATGAGAACCGCAGCTTTCTCAACGGTTTCATCTTCCCGGATGGTCGTGACCTTTTTGGTCATGATATCCTTGATCTTGATTTCGGACAGCAGATAATACAGCTCATGCATGTCAAGCGTGGTCGCCTTGGATGGCGAGGCATCCTTGATGTCACGGTCGGAAATGATTCCGATGATGCGGCCTTCGCCATCAACCACGGGCACACGGCTGATACCCTTGTCCTTCATGACCTTCGAGCCTTCATCATGGACCTGTCCGCCGTGATGGTCACTACTTCCTTGCTCATCCAGTTACTCACCAGCATGTGTATCCCTCCTGTGTAGTCTCCGCGCTGAAGCGTGTGCATTCATAAGTTTTCAATTCCATATATCCATAACTCCGCGTTTGGCTAGTACTTGAGACCACGGAATGAAACAGCCGTCCGCATGTCCTTTTCCGGGGCACAACCGTGGGGAAAACAAACCACCTTGTTTTTTCAGGACACAGGCAGTACGAAAAACAAGTGTTATCCTATTCAGGGAAATACTGAAACTTTGGAGCCTGCTGTGCACATCGTTTTCCGGCTGCTGACCATATTGGGCCTGATTCTGACCCTGACCGCCTGCAATTCTTCGGATAACATCCATGGAAACCGTTGGAGTGCGCCCGGTGTATCCGACACGGAAATCCGGCTCGGCTCATCATTGGCGCTCACCGGACATGCAGGCTATCTGGGCACCCAGACCCTGCGCGGTGCCGAAGCCTACCTGCGCCACATCAACGACCTCGGCGGCATATTCGGACGAAAATACACGTAGATGCCAAAGACGATTTTACGATCCGCCGCACTGCCTCGCCAACACCCAGCGCTTCATCATAGACAACGAAGTGTTTGCCCTGTTCTGCTATGTGGGCACCCCGACCACGGTCAAAGTGCTGCCTCTGGTGGAGGAAGCGCACATCCCGCTCATCGGCATGTTCACCGGGGCCAATGCATTGCGCCAGCCCTTCAACCGCTATGTCATCAACATCCGGGCTTCCTACTATCAGGAAACCGAAGCCACTGTCCGTCATCTTGTGGAAGACCTCGGCATTCGGCGCATTGCGGTCTTTTATCAGTACGATGCCTACGGATTCGACGGACTGATCGGCACGGAGCTGGCCCTCAAGGACTTCGGCATCGAACCCGTTGCCCGAGGGTCATACACCCGGGGCACGCTGGATGTCGAAGAAGGGCTGGACCGCATCCAGAAATCCGGTGCCGAAGCCGTGGTCATGGTCGGAACGTATGGTGCCTGCGCCCGGTTCATCACACTTTCCCACGACAAGGGGTATGACCCCATTTTCTACAACGTTTCGTTTGTCGGCGCGGAAGAACTGGCCCGGCGAATCGGACCGGACAGCAATGCCACGGTACTCATGTCGCAAGTCGTTCCGCAGCCCGAGTCCAAAGAAACAGAAGAAGGCAGTGCCGCAGGACAATATGTAACCCTGCTCAAACAATATTTCCCGGATGACACTCCCAGCTTTGTCGGGCTGGAAGGCTACCTCACGCCCGCATTCTCGTTGAGGGACTGAAAAAGGCCGGTCCGAACCTGACACGCGAAAGATTCATCGACGCCATTGAATCCATCCGGGACTTCAAGCTCGGCCCCGGCATGTCCATCACCTATGGGCCGCAGGACCGGCAGGGACTGGAACAAGTTCATTTCACCCGCCTTGACCATGGCCGGTTCATGCCTTTCTCGGACTGGGAAAGCCTCAAGGAAAAGAAAGGAGACACGCAATGAGTCTCCGCGAAAAAGCCCTCGCCCGTTTCGCCCTCATGGGCATCAGGGAGAAACTGCTTTTCTCCATGCTCGTGGCCGTGCTCTTCATCAGCGCCGCCATCGCGCTTCTGGCCCGATACATTCTCATCAGTTCGCTCACGCACGAACTGGAGATGCGCGGCAAGGCCATTGCCCATTCCGTGGCCGAACGGGGCGGCAGCTTTATTCTCGACAACAACGTCCCGCGTCTTCTGACACTCATTTTCGATGAGACCCGCATCCATCAGCGCAAGCATCTCATCTCATACATATTTATCCAGGATCATTCCGGAAAAGTACTTGCCCACACCATGATCCGCAATCTACCCGAGAGGCTGCTCGACAACGAGCTCCCACCGGGCCAGCAAGACTGCATCAAACTGATTTCACTGGACGGCCAGCCCGTGTACGACGTGGCCGCCGCCATCAACGAAGGGCTCTACCGCATCGGCACGGTCCATGTCGGCCTGAACAAGAGCCATATCGACGCACTGGTCGGCAAATTGCGCGTGGCCTTTCTCGGATTCATCTCCGCCGTGGTCCTTATCACCATTTTCCTCAGTTCATGGCTGACCCGGTACATCACGCGACCCATTCGCGACCTGACACGGGTCTCGGATGAAATCAGCCGGGGCAACTTCGATATCCCGCCCTCGCTCTGCCCGGACGAGGACTGGGACACTTCACGGTGTCCGGCCTTTACCAATACGGATCTGCCGTGCTGGCACTTTGACGAATCCCGCACCACTCCTGCCAGCGAAGACGGGACGGGGAGGTCCACCGCAAGTGCGCCCAATGTGCGTTCTACCGCAAGCACGAAGGCGATGAAGTGGTGCAGCTCGGTGACTCATTCCGGAACATGGTCTGGTCCATCAAGCTCTATCGCCGTCGCCTGCGGGAATCCGAAGAAAAATACCGCTCCCTGTTCGATTCAGGCCCGGACCCGATCTTTGTCGTGGACTGCGAGACCGGAGCCATCCGCGATGCCAACCCGCGGGCACGGGAACTGTACAAGCACACCAAGGAAGAACTGATCGGGAAAAGTTTTGTCGATCTCGGCCCGGATCACAATGCAGACTGTCTGAACCTCTTCAACGACGGCGGCAGTAGTTGCATCTATTTTCCGAAGCTCCTGCACTACAAGAAAGGCAACGAGCCCTTTTTCGTCAACATGCACGCCTGCCCCATCTCCTACCGTGGACGGCATGCCATCATCATTGCGGTTGCGGACATAACCGAGATCATCGAAAAGGACGCCCAGCTCATTCAGGCCGGAAAGATGAAATCCCTGGGTGAAATGAGCGCGGGTGTGGCCCACGAGATCAACCAGCCGCTCAACGCCATCAAAATGGGCAGCGAATTCCTCAGCCTGATGCAGGAAGAAGGCAAAACAGTACCCAAAGAACAATTCGTGGAAGTGGTTCAGGAGATATCAACGCAGGTTGACCGCGCAGCAGAGATCATCAACACCCTGCGCTCCTTTGGACGCAAATCGGACATCATTGAAGAACAGGTCAACCTCAACCAGCCAATTGAAGCGGTCCTGTCCATGGTTCGCCGACAATTCGAACTCGACAACATACGATTCAAGCTTGAATTATCAGAAGATATACCGGAAATCACAGCGCACTCCAACAGACTGCAACAAGTTGTGTTCAATCTGGTTGCCAATGCAAGGGACGCAATCAACGACAAATGCTCCCCCCATGACTCTGACTGCATACGCCACATTTCCCTGCGCACGGGAAGAGGGGAACAGCTTGTATTTGCCGAGATCGAAGACTCGGGGGCAGGCATTGCGGAAGGCGATCTCCACAAGGTGTTCGAACCGTTCTTCACCACCAAGGAAACAGGACAGGGAATGGGGCTCGGCCTTGCCATTACCTACGGCATTGTGAAAGACTACGGCGGGGAAATCCGCATTCAAAGTGAAAAAGACAAAGGTACTGTGTTCCGCATGGAATTTCCTGTTGCGGGACCACGAGGAGGTTCCACCAAATGACGGAACAAAAAGAAAAATACTGGTCATTGACGACGAGCGCCCCACGCTGAAAATGTTCACCCTGCTGCTCTCGGCATATGGCTACGAAATACTGACAGCAGAAAACGGACGGGACGGACTGGAACTGTTCAAAAAGGAGCGCCCCGGCCTCATCCTTACCGACATCAAGATGCCCCTCATGGATGGCATTGAGGTCCTCAAGGAAATCAAGCAGTTGTCTCCGAATGCCGAGGTCATCGTGATTACTGGACATGGCGACATGGACCTTGCCATACAGGCCCTCAACCTCGATGCGACAGACTTCATCAACAAGCCTCTCCAGCGAGAAGCACTTGAACACGCGCTTGAGCGCGCTACCGAACGCCTCGCCATCGCCAAAAACGAAGAAGGACAGGTAACAGTGGAAGCCCGTCCTGCCGCCGTGGTCGTGGGCGTGCGAGGCAACGTCACAGGCAACACTATCCCTCACTTGACCGAAGCCTTTGCTGAAGCAAAAGGAATGGGCAAGGACGTCATACTCATCGACTTCGAAGAAAATGCATCCATCAACGGCGCAGGCATCACCGGCCTGTCCGACCTGCTCAAGGAAAACCGCGAGGCAGGCATACGCGTGGTACTTGCAGGCCTTTCAAGCAACTTCCGCACCGTCTTCGAGATGATCGGCATCACCAAACTCGCCGATCTTTCGACAATGAAGATGAAGCACTGCGAGCACAGTAAAGAAAGACAAAAGAGCCTTGCCGATTGCAAATAGTGAAGTTAACGACTTCATATCTAGTTATATTATAAAAGTATACAACTGACGAAATGCGCTTACCGACCGACAACATCCGCAGGCCTTATCGCAGGCCGACCGCATTATCCATCGTGAAAAAACCTTCCTCTCCCTCTTAAGTCTTTTTCAAAAAGGGCCGAATAGACAGTGACCCAACCAGAGTCAGGGAGCAATCATGGGAAGTGTTGTCGCGCTGGATCATTTCCGGCAATCCGTCAGGGAAAAAAGCAAGAAGCTGCACATACCGCCTCGACCGGAGATTTCCGGCGGCGAAATATGGGGCCGCGATTACCGCGAAGTCGAAGCGATCGTCTTCGGCCTGCTCAAGGTGCGGGCCATGGTAGCCCACCACGCAGAAGAACACGACAAGACATTTGACCACTTCTGCGTCGAAGCCCTTGATGCGGCCTACCACATCCTCGATGTCGGGCACGCTCGACTCAAAGCATCCATCAAACCGCTCAAGGAATGGATCCTCGACGCCATGACCGAGGACAACAAGCGCGACATGTCCTGGTGTCTGGTCATCCTCGACCTTATCGAAAAATCTCCCGCCAAATAAGTATCGATAAGCGTCTACTTATTTTCCCGCGCATTTACAAGACATTAAAGACTGACGATAGCTGACGACCCGAAACGAATCCGGGTCGTCTTTTTCATTATTCAGGCGGAAGAATCACCTGAATAAACTTTCCACGCCTCCCTTGCGAAGCTTTCTGTATACTCTCCGCTCCCCTGCCGCTCACCCGGCTAATTCCCCCCTTCCCCGAAATTCTCATTGCTCCCGGCGCACACTCCCGTATTAATAAGGACATGAGTGCGGACCCCACGGCCCAAAGCGGCCCCCTGATCCTGCTCTCGGCAGGCAGCCTGTTCCACCTTCCCCTGAAGCTCATTGCGCGCATCGGTCGGGACGCTGGCTTTGCTGGTATGGAACTCATCATGAATTCCCCCAAACTCACCCCTGAATCCGGCCTGCAAGCCATCGACGACGTACTGCCCATACGAAGCCTGCATGCGCCGTTTCGTGACTGGGCGGACTGGGGCGGACATCTCGCCTCATGGAAGGCAACCACTGCGCTTGCCAACTTCCTGCCTCAGGCGGATCACATCACCATGCACCCGCCCGGATCACGCCTTGCCAACATGATCCAGAACCGATGGTTCGAAAAAGCCTGCGACCTCCCGCTGCTCCTTGATGCCAAGGGACGCATCCAGTTCTCGCTGGAGAACATGCCGTGGGCCGAGCACTCCCCCTTTGGCAAGGACCCGCTGGACCGGCTCATGGCGCAATGCCGCGACAAGAACGTGGGCCTCACGTATGACGTCTGCCATATGGGCGTATCAGGCCGCGATGTCATGGAGGCCATACGCAGGGTCCCCACAGACCTGCTCTACAACATCCACTATTCAGACGCCAAAGGGTACACCGAGCACCTCACACCGGGAAACGGTGACCTGCCGCTGAACGAATTCCTGCGCCACCTCGGCTCGATAGGCTATGACCGCTACGTCACTCTGGAACTCGAACCGGCGGCCTTCCCGGACGATCTTGACGGCACTGTGGAGATCCTTGCCGCCATCCGGCAGGATATGAAAAAGCAACTGGAAGCCGGACGCCTCACGGCATGATTTCCGGGCAGACAGAGCATTATAAAAAGAGATCAATTTACCTTTTTGGCAAAAAAAGGCTTGCCTCATTGAGACTATCTGTATAGACCGCACTCTCCCGCGATATATGCGCCGCAAGGCCTTCATCGCGGCACCCCTTATCGGGGAAAATGAGGAACTATGAAGAAACTTCTCGTAATAATTACTCTTATTCTCGCAGCCAGCATCTCCGGCGGCTGTGCCGTGATCCCGGCCATCGTAACCACGGGCGCGTCCATGGCCGTACCGCAGACCGCATCCCTCGCCATCACTGCCGTCGGCACTGCACACAAGACCGTTCTTGTGGCCGCAGACGAACGACACATGGACGACATGCTCTCCGACAAGATCACCACAATAACGGCGCAGGCTGTCATCATGGCCGAAACCGGCACCGACATGGAAGCCACCTGTCTCAACGGCGATCTCTATGTCGTTGGCGAATACGCCACCCCGGCCGACCGAGACAGCGTCATCGACGAACTCCAGCGCATCAAGGGCGTCAACTCCGTCAAGGGCGTGCTCAAGCAGATGCCCACCTCCCTTGTGGCGCTTGTCGAGCCGACCATCAACGACCGTCATGCCGAAACCGTCATCGAATCGGGTCTCATTGCCAAGCTGCACATCAAGTCCGCCAATGTGGATGTCGAGGTGGTTCAAGGCGAGGCCGTCATCGTCGGCGTTGTCGAAAATGCCGAAGAAGCACAGGCGGTCACCCGGTTGGTGGAAGAACTCCGCCCGCAGACCGCACATCCGGTCAAGGTCACTTCTCTTCTCGCGGTACAGGATGCCTTTGACACGGGCGCACCGCAGCCCAATGAAATGTTCGCCCTGATGACCAGCAGCCAGATGCTCGCAGCAAACACGCTTGAGGCAGACAAACCGGCTGTCATGTCCGTAGCGTCCAACGAGCGCACCCCGGCAACCGAACCTGTCATCAATGAGAAACCGTCCATGGAGAGCCTGCTCGCCGTGTACGAACCAAACAGTCGTTCCCCCTGGCAGAAAGCCCGATTGAACATGAAGCACCGCATTCTGAACATCGCAAAGGCGGAATCCGATCCGGCTGCCAAAAAGGAACTCATCACGCTGTCCACCCGCGTACTCAAGGACAAGCAGATATCCATCGAGAACCGTCTGGTGCGCACCCTGAACAGAACCAGCAATCTGGCGGTCAAGGTTCATGTGGACAGCATCCTTCAAGATGTCGCCCCCAAACGGACGCATCGCATCCGCACTCTGGCCATGAACTGATCGCGATTCATTCTGCCAATTATTCATAAAAAAGCCCCGGAAGCACATGCTTTCGGGGCTTTTCGATTTCATGCACAACGGCCTGACAATTACTCTGCCACGACCGCCTTGCAGACTTCCACGGCCCTGCCGATGTTTTCAGGAGTGGATGGAGTCGCACCCTTTTCAAACCCTTCATCCGTCAGGCGCACGCTTGCGGTCCAGTCGATACCCGCCGCAGCAAGCGTCTTGCTCGCACAGTCCAAGGGACACGCATTGATGACAAGCACCATGTCCGCGTCCTTTGCCATCTGCACCTTCTTCTCAATCCCCGCCGCCATGGACGCAAGACAGAAAACCTTGCCCACACCGTCCCGCGTCAACTGACGCGCAGTACGATCTGCCAGTTCACCAACGTCCGAACCGCCGGAACAGGAGAAAATGAGCTTTTTCGGAGCCTCTTTCTTCGACATATCAATATCCTACCTACAGTTAACAATTGAATACTTATTCACCTGTACACATCACACCCGCCATCGTCCAGAATCAGCCTTCACGGTTGGGTTCCATCCCGGTATTCCACACCTTGCCCATGCCAATCAAATGCTTATGGTTTGAAAACACCCAAAGGAGATTCATCATGACCGCTGAAAACCGACTCATCGTATGTTCGACCTGCCGCGCCATCAACCGTGTCCATCAAGGCCGCGAGGCCGAAGCCACATGCGGCAAATGCAATTCAAGAGTATTCGAATCGACTCCGACAGAACTGGTCGGCGCAACCTTTGACCGCCACATCACCAAAGGCGATCTGCCCATACTCGTCGATTTCTACTCGCCCAGTTGCGGTCCCTGTCTCATGATGGGTCCCCAGTTCGCTGAAGCCGCCAAGCAACTCTATCCCGCCATGCGGCTTGCGAAAATCGACACCACTGCCGAGACCGCCATCTCCGCACGCTTCCACATTCAGGCCGTGCCCACCCTCGTCATCTTCAAGAACGGACAGGAAATCGCCCGACAGCCCGGTGCCATGAGCACCCCCGACATCGTCAAATGGGCCAAGCAGTTCGCTTAGGCGAAGTGCCTCCGGCGGCCAGAGGAAGGGAGAGGGAAACCCTTCGTGAAGGGTTCTCCCTCTCCCCTTCCCTCTGGACTCCCATCCCCTCTCCTTTCCGAAGCTTTTTGTATGCGCTAAGCGCGCGTGGGGTGGGTAAATGAAAGCTTGTGCCTCTTAGTGTTATTGCTTGCACCTCTGATAAAACGACAAAGAAAAGAACAAATCTGTTTGAATTAATGTACGAAACGCCGCAAGGGCGATTTCCCAAGCTACTCCCGCAACGCACACGCGGCGTGGGCACTGTTCGGAGAGAATCGCGCCGGACAGCTTGATCGCGCGCCGAAGATGTCCGGTGCGATTCTCTCCGAACGCAGTCTCA
>LQAI01000230.1_pt1 | contig 10778 bp, 17 predicted proteins | sample 1535821 | NCBI WGS metagenome assembly LQAI01 (sample SAMN04331586, study PRJNA305678) | bioreactor metagenome | isolation source: bioreactor_5 inoculated with Wadden Sea sediment 1st replicate of a... | place: Germany:Bremen | reverse complement strand
TTCATTTAAACTCTTTTTTTGTTTTTTACTTGGTTGAACTGGGTTTCACAAAATTTTCTTGGTTTCTTATAATTATATGGATTTGCCAATGCCATCACGCTCACTCCTTCTATTTTTCCTGTCGAAATAATAAGGATCGACCGGCTTATCTGTTCCAAAATACTTCTTCATTTTTCTAAGTTGTTGCATTTTTTGACCTTGCTCATGTTTGCTATCTTTGTGTTGATCTATTTCTTCTTGTAGTTCATCTAAATAACTTTTAGCTCTCAATTGGATTTCATGATCCAATATTTGAATTTTCTTTGTAAAGTTCTTTCGTATCTTCAGATTCTTCTACTTTCCCAAGTAGTTTAACGCTTCAATTAAGCGATCTCTTTCGGATACATAAATCTCGAAAGCTTCATAATTAATTGTGCGCTAGATCTGTTAAAAAAGACCTTTGATAAAGCTAACATATTATTTAAAAATTCTATGGTATTATTCATTATTGTTCTCCATTAGAATTGTGATGCCATCCAGTCGGATTGTGCATATAGTGATGTAAGTGCACTTTCCATTCGTGCAAACTTCAAGTAATATGCTTCTTCTTGATTAGCCATACTCTCAAGCAAATCTCCAACTCGTGTTTCATAATCTATTATCTTTAATGCTAAATCACTACTAACATCAATACTTAAATCTGGACTTCCAGCCCGTTCTATTAAAAACCCTTTTTCGCCCGCCGTATCCCTAGTCAACCGAATATTATCTTGAATAATATCATGCAAAACGACTAGCAATACCATTTTCACTTGTACGAGTAGCTCGTTCTGTCCATTCATCATAATCAGTGGCTGATTCTTTAGTAAACAATTCGACTACTTCATTTGGTCTTTGAGCAAGAGCCTCTTTAAGTTTCGTTTCGTCAATTGTCAATTTCCCTCGATCTAAATAATTAGAAGAAGTTGTAATCCCAATATCCGCCATACTTATACCAACACCATCAATAGGTTCATAAATTGCAGTACGCATGGCATTTGCAATACTTTGTAGTGTTGAATCACTTTGAAGTAATCCAGATTTTGCTTTGTCTTCCCAAAGTTCTATTTCTTCTTCAGATAAACTCGCTTTTTCATCTGCTGTCAAAGGTTTATAATCATAGTATTTCTTTTCATTCAACTTCGCATTTATTTTCCCAAGCACATCATTATATTTCTCGACAAATGCTTTTATGGTATCTACTGTAGATGTAGTATCTGTTGAAATATCAATTTCAATAGGATCATCAGTTATTAAATGTGTATCTTTTATATTATATTCAATATTATTTAATGAAAATATATTTGACGATCTTGAGGTTGTAACACCATCTATGGTTAATTCTACATCTTGCCCTTGAGTTCTATCGGTGCCATCTATTTTAAGATGGGTAGAGAAAAATGAATCTGTATCCGTAAGTTCTATATTATTTACAAAACCTTCACTGTTGCTAGTCATTGTAAACTTACCAGTAAGCTCACTGTATGACATTGTTACACCCGCAGTAGATGTATTAATTTTTGTCATCATTTCTTGAATAGTATCTGTCGATTGTATATCAAAGTCTGATACACCATTAATCGTTAGATCCATATCTCCATCAGCAACACCAAATGCTGTAGCTAAAGTTGTAGTGATATCAACTGAATTGCTATCACCATCAGCAAGACCAATATCAGTTAAAATGCTAGCGTCATCTTCGTCAATAGTAACATTATGACCAGTACCATCAATTTGCAATTGATTACTACCATCAAAAGAAACGGTCAAAGTCCCTGACCCAAAAGCTGCATCAAGTTGAGCTTGAAGGTCTGTTTGCAAGGCTGTTCTTGCATTGGCATCAGTTGAAGTGTCATAACCTCCCGTTAAAACAATGTCTTCTTCTGAGCCATCTACCGTTACTTTTATAGTATCGAATCCACTAGCTATAGATGCATTAATTGTTGTAACTTGTGCAGCATCAATAGCTGTTGTACCAACAATACTTTTTATTCTACTGGAAGAGTTCCAAGTATCTTTCGTAGCTAATTGTGTTATTTCTGTAATCTGAACTTGAGTAGTCTGTGCCCCATATGACGGATTAGCAGAAACTTTAGTTGAAGCAGTACCACCAGAACTAACCGATGCATTGTAGATATCAAACATCGATGTGGATCTTAAGTTTGTTGTCGGATTAAGCACATCAAATTCGCTGTTTGAAAACCACTTAACAGACTTGTTATCTCTTGATATTCTTCTTTTTCCCATTCTACAAGTTGCTTATTTTGATTAACACGATCCACTTTTGATCTGTTCAATATTCATAAGCTCTTTAATCATGTTGTCAGTATCCCAACCGGTATTGATACCTGTAACACGTGTAACATCTGACATTTTTTTACACCACCTTCTGTAGTAGAAGAAAGGAAGACTAGAGGACTTGATGACTAGCAAAGCCATATGCTCTAATTTAAGTCTTCCAAATTAGTTTTTCTTGCAACTTCAATATTTCGCATCTAAAAGTTATAAATACTAAATCAATAATATCTATTTATTTAGATTAATTTCTGAGAGAGTAAGAAGATTAGATTCATGATTTTCACCAATCCCCTAATCCGCTAATCCGTTATTCTTTTAACTACGCTTTTTCATCAACAAACAATCCAGCTAGTTCCCACATCTTTGCAATCATGTCTTGGATTTTTCTAGGCGGGAACTCTTTAATCACTTCGTTTGTCTCAGTATCTTTCATTGTGTACATAATAGCCTTTGTGACTTCATGTACGTTCCGTTCAATCTTACGATTATAAACTTTCAATGCTTTATTAGCCTGCTCTACAGACTTCTCAATCATTTCATCATTAATAACCGCTTCATGATCTGTTTCTTGAGGTTTAGCTTCTTCAGTTTGTACTACCGGTTCACTAACTTGAACAGCTACTTCCGGACTAACCTCTTCGCTTCTACCTGTTTGTGGAACTGATTGACCTGCACCAACTTGATTAATTCTCATGCTTCCGCCCTCCTTGACATTTCTATAATAATTATATCGGCATGTTTATATAAAGTCTTTAATATAAGTTCAATTAAAATAATACCCACTATTGATTTCAGAGAATCAACTTATTTCATTCCTCATTTTCAGCTAAGTATAATTATTAATATAAACTGTTAATCAGAGCTCTAAATCAAAAACAATAAATTCTAAACCACACCATTATAAACAAACATTGCCTAAGTATTAACTTATAATCCAAAAGTATACTTAGGCAATAATATTTATTGTAGAATTTTAATCATATGCTTCTATATACTCTTCAAAACAAATTATCTAAGAAGTTGTAACACTCCTTGAGGAGCTTGATTTGCCTGAGCAAGCATAGACTGTGCAGCCTGTTGTAAAATGTTATTCTTAGTAAAGTTCATCATTTCCTTTGCCATATCTACGTCCCTGATTCTAGATTCAGAGGCTTGCAAATTCTCTTGCGAAGTATCTAAGTTCTTGATTGTATGTTCTAAACGATTTTGTACTGCACCTAATTTTGCTCTTTGAGTTGATATTGTAGTTAATGCATCATTTACAGTTGTTATGGTTTTAGATGCCGATTGATTAGTCATTACAGATACATTAACACCATCTGTTCTTAACCCTAAAGCATCAGCCCCCATGTCATCAACCGAAACATCAGTTGTTTGACCTTCATTAGCTCCAATTTGAATAGATGCTGAATTATCTCTAGAACCTACTGTAACGACAGTCTCGCCAGCTGTAGTTAATCCGGTCGCTGCCATAGTAACTGTCAAATCAGATGCTTTGACAATTGCGTTAGCTCTAACTGCAATTGCACTATCGCCTGAAGCCGCCGCGCCAGTATCACCAACATCTATATGAGCTATAAAATCTCCACTTGTAGCAGCAACACCTATTTGATCTAAGCCACCATTTGCTCCACCATTAATAGCTGAGTCAAATGCAGCTCTTGAAATACCTTCACTTGATACAGCAGTGATGCTTAAAGATGAAATGTCATTTGTTGAACCCGTTTGTCCGGTAATCACTAAATCATCTGCAACTGCACCAACTGCACCAAGATCATCTAGACCTTCTGAGTTTGCTGTAACTGCAACTGCACCTGTTGCAACAGCAACAGATTGAGCGCCTAAAGTATTTTGTACAGTAGACATGAAGTCAGTCATCGTTGAGGTATCAGTCACAACAAATACTGCATTCTTAACAACACCACCTACAACACCAGAAATCGTTATTTCGTCACCACTCTGGATACCCAAACTTGCACTTGTGTCATTTCTGAAAAGCGATGTCATTAGAGTAGCTCCACTTGCAGCAGTAGCGGCAGCATCAGCATCTAGACCTACTGATGATTTCCATACACCGGCGGTATCTGCACCAACAGCTCCACCTGCATCTAGATTAATGGTTGTCGTTCCAGCTTGCGCACCTGCCGAAGCTGATACATTATCAACCCTGCCGAAGTTGCACTATTAACAGTTGTTGCCGTCTTAGAAGATTGAGACATATCACCATTCAGTAACTTTTTAGTATTAAACTCTGTATCGTTTGCGATACGATCAACTTCATCGATTAGCTGATTAATTTCTTCCTGAAGGTTAGCTTTATCTTCAATAGTAGATGTCCCATTTGCTGCTTGTACAGATAATTGTCTCATACGTTGTAAAATTGCATGCGACTCATTTAAAGCACCCTCAGCAGTTTGAATAAGTGAAATACCATCTTGAGCATTTCTAGACGCTTGGTCAAGCCCACGAATTTGTGCTCTCATTTTCTCAGATATCGCTAGCCCAGCTGCGTCATCACCAGCACGATTGATTCTGTAACCTGAAGAAAGTTTTTCTACCGATTTACCTGCACTAGAACTGTTAATACTTAATTGTCGATGCGTATTCATCGCCATAATATTATTATTAATTCTCATTACCTATAACCTCCTTGTGACCTCCGTGTATTAGATCTTAATTTATTACTAAACTCAATTTCAATCTCCTTCGTCTTTTAAACCCATTTTTCAAATAATTTGATTCCTTAACGAGTAGTGTTAAGCAATAAATTTCTTTACAAAATTGATCTTAAATTACTTGAACCTAGACATTGTTTTAATAATGCATTAAGATTTTATTCATTTAGTTTTCGAATTTGGTTCCCCGGGTGAAAACCTTACACAATGGTTATCGGATGTTTTTTCACACACTTTACATTTTTTCTGTTTTTCGATTTTCTCTATAATTAACTGCTAAACACGCTAAAAATCCACATAAATAGGGTGTCAGACTTTTATAAAAGTGTAATCACTGATTACATTTTTACAAAAGCCAGACACCCAACGATTATTACAATTTTTATGCACTTAATAGTCTTATTACACCTTGAGTTGATTGGTTAGCTTGTGCAAGCATTGACTGAGCCGCTTGCATCAAAATGTTTTGTTTCGTATGTTCAGAAATACCTTCTGCCATATCATAGTCTCTAATTCTACTTTCTGATGCTTGTAAATTTTGAGTTGATACATCAAGATTCTTGATTGTATGCTCTAATCTATTTTGCATAGCTCCAAAATAAGAACGTGTACTTGCAACACTTTTAATTGCATCATCAAACTTAGTTATTGCTTCTGAAGCTAAACTTTGAGTTGTAACATTCGCAGAAGAAACACCTAGTGTCAGTGCGCTTAAATCTTGAGGATCAAAACGTACTTTCTGACCTTCGTTTGCACCAATTTGGAAAACAATATCTGTGTAAGATTCTTCTGATGCATTACTAAATGTAGTTTCAAAGTGTGTTTCATACAACGCTGTACCTGTATTATTAGGAACAGTTGCAGCACTCGATGATCCACCATCAGAACCTTGAGTTGCAGCATCAGTAATATTACCCGTAGCAGAATCAAAATCTGTACTATTATCCAAGTATCCATCAAAATCATTACTATTAAAGTCAGCTATAAATGCAGCTGCACTATTATAATTAACATTTGCAATAGTAGCCGCACCACCTTCCAAGCCCGCACCTTGCGTTGTTGCGACAAAAGCAGCATCAAGTGTTGCTCCGCCTTCAAGTTGGTCTATAAAGGCACCGATACCACCCATTGTAATTTCATGAAGAACTTTCATTGCAGCAAAGGCTTCGGCGTATTCATCGCCGCCATCCCAAACACCATCAAAAGAAATACTACTATCTATTGGTCCGAAACCTGTATTCCCACCTTGAATAAGCATTGCAAGACCTTCTAAAAAGAAAGTTCTTGTATGATCGGTTCCACCACCTGTAGCAAATGCCATTTCTGTAAAAGACATAGCATGCATCATTTCATGAGCTATTAATCTATCCATCTGATCATCTGCAATTGGATTCCCATCTGTATCAGTTAATGTTCCTAGATTTACTCTTAAAGTTAACGTTGCTCCTCCGTCACTTGTTCCCATGGAGGCACCTGCAGCACCAACTGAGTCATCAAAATAGTATTCAACTGTCAGTTCTCTCTTAATTGGAGAATCAGGAAGTGTAATACCAAAATTATCTCTCAATAATACCATTGAATCATTTATCCACCCTGGGATATTTTCAGTATAATGATCTAAAGTCGCCTGTGGAATACCTTCAAATTCAGACATCGTATTACTAGAACTATCTAACAATTTAATCGTATTAAACTCAGTATTAGATGCAACAGTATCAATTTGATCAGTTAATTGATCAATTTCTTCTTGGATCTTTGAACGATCATCAGACGTTAGAGTATCACTTGCAGCTTGAACCGAAAGTTCACGAGATCGTTGTAATATTGCATGAATTGTACCAGTAGCACCTTCTGCTGTCTGAAGCAAGGAAATACCATCTTGAGCATTCTTAGAAGCTTGAGTAAGTCCTCGAATTTGACCACGCATTTTTTCTGAAATTGCTAAACCAGCAGCATCGTCTGATGCACGATTAATACGAAATCCTGAAGATAGTTTTTCAGTGGTCTTTCTGTTCGACTTAGCCGTATTACCAATCATCCTATGGGTGTTCATAGCTATTAAGTTATGAGCAATTTTCATAAGATCAACCTTCCTTTGCAACGTAGTTGTCTACGTTGTAGCTGAGAGGTAAAATTTTGAGCTTGTAGCACAATATTTAAACTCTCAGACTAAGAACAATATTATAATCATTACATTTACTTCCCTAAATAATAGGATAAAAAATATAAGATAAACTACTCCCGTTTACTAAACAGCCCAGCAATGAAAGATCGCATTGCTGTGGTCGTTTGACGCGCCCAATACATATAAGTATTTTATAATATGCTAAGTATAAATACTTTAGTATATTACAAAACACTTATATGTGCTGTTCTTGTTGTTCACGGAAAAAGAAAAAGAGCACGTTTAAAACGTGCTCTTTAGCTTACGATGCTATCTCAATAATTGTAAAACACCTTGAGGTGCTTGGTTTGCTTGAGCAAGCATTGATTGAGCAGCTTGTTGTAAAATGTTGTTCTTAGTGAAGTTCATCATTCCTTAGCCATATCAACGTCTCTGATTCGAGATTCAGAAGCTTGTAAGTTCTCTTGAGAAGTATCCAAGTTCTTAATTGTATGTTCTAAACGATTTTGAACAGCACCTAATTTCGCTCTTTGAGTTGAAACAGTCGACAATGCGTCATTAACTGTAGTTATTGTTGCAGAAGCAGATTGATTAGTCATTACAGATACATTAACACCATTAGACTGTAAACCTAATGCTGTTGCACCCATATCGTCAACAGAAATATCTGTTGTTTGACCTTCATTAGCACCAATTTGGATTGACGCTGAATTATCTTGTGATCCAACTGTAACTGTAGCTTCACCGGCTGTTGTTAAACCAGTAGCTGCCATAGTAATTGTTAAATCAGAAGCTTTAACAACTGCATTAGCTCTAACCGCAACAGCACTATCACCAGCTGCAGCTGCACCAGTATCGCCAAGGTCTACATGAGCAACAAAATCACCAGAAGTTGCCGCAACACCGATTTGATCCAAGCCGCCATTTACTCCACCATTAATAGCAGAATCAAATGCCGCTCTTGAAAATACCTTCACTCGATACTGCAGTAATGCTTAATGAAGTAATGTCATTTGTTGAGCCTGTTTGTCCAGTAATGACTAAATCATCAGCAACCGCACCAGCTGCAGCAAGATCATCAAGACCTTCTGAGTTAGCTGTAGCAGCAACTGCACCTGTTGCAACAGCAACAGATTGAGCGCCTAATGTATTTTGTACAGTAGACATAAAATCAGTCAACGTAGATGTGTCTTCCACAACAAAGACTGCATTTTTAACTACGCCACCAACAACACCAGAAATAGTTATTTCGTCACCACTCTGGACACCTAGACTAGCACTTGTATCATTTCTGAAAAGTGAAGTCATTAGAGTAGCTCCAGTTGCAGCAGTAGCTGCTCCATCAGCATCTAAACCAACAGAAGATTTCCATACACCTGCAGTATCTGCACCAACAGCTCCACCAGCATCTAAATTAATAGTTGTTGATCCAGCTTGAGCGCCAGCTGATGCAACAACATTATCAATGCCAGCTGAAGTAGCACTGTTAACGGTTGTTGCAGACTTTGAAGATTGAGACATGTCGCCGTTCAATAGTTTTTAGTATTGAACTCTGTATCACTAGCAACACGATCAACTTCTTCAATTAATTGATTGATTTCTTCTTGAATATTGGCCTTATCTTCAGTTGTTGACGTACCATTCGCTGCTTGAACAGAAAGTTCACGCATACGTTGAAGGATAGCATGTGTTTCATTTAATGCACCTTCTGCAGTTTGTATAAGCGAGATACCATCTTGTGCATTTCTAGATGCTTGATCAAGACCACGGATCTGACCACGCATTTTTTTCAGAAATCGCAAGACCAGCAGCGTCATCGCCTGCACGGTTAATACGGTAACCTGAAGATAATTTTTCTACTGATTTTGAACCTGCGTTAGCATTGATCCCTAATTGACGGTGAGTATTCATCGCCATAATGTTGTTATTAATTCTCATAATTCATCCTCCTTGAGTTTTGGTAACTTTTGCATCCTTGCAAAGTTTATATTTCAAGCTGAATCGGCCGCTTCAGCAGAAATAACGCTATTAAATTGTTTTTCAAAAACTGATGGTTGGTCGGCGCAAGACCGACCCTACATTAGGGGGGTGACCATTTTATAGTTAAACAATTGACTCAGGTAAACTCTCCCTAACTAATATATCGGCAAACATTAGCGTATCTTTTAATTTTTATTAAAAATTTTATTTTTATTGTTTTGTTGCTTATAAAGTCTTTAAGATCAGCAAATCTGTCCTTCATTTCTGTTGCAGATTTATTCTCTTTAAGAATTTCTTCATAGACTTCACTTCTATATATTTTAACATCTTTAGGCGCTTTTATACCTACTTTTACTTTATTATCCTCTATATTAACTATTTTTATTTCAATATCATCATTAATTATGATACTCTCTTCAGCTTTTCTAGAAAGAATTAACATATATCTACCCCTCTATCTGATTAAATAATCTGTATTTATACGGATAGTCTTCATCAAGGATAATTTGCTTTGCAGTTTTTCCCATAAAATTAATAACAATAGGGGATTTTAAATTCATAGTCGCATCCTGAACTTCACTAGGAACCACAACTGTCGCTGCAATTTCAATTTCGTCATTTTCAGTTATACCCAGATCCTTCATGTCTGCTTCATTAATATTAAAATCATATCCTTCTTTAAAGAAGAAAGGATTTGTCACTAAAAAAGCGACTTGCTCTTCATCCACTGATTGTAGCCAAACAAATGGGAAATCTTCTGTCATTGTACCAATCAAAATAAAACTTTTACTTTCTGGGAAGCCGTACATTGGAGCTTTAAACGTAATGATATCTGTTTCGCTATACTCAATTTCTCCAACGTAGTCTGTTAAGATCTTCATGAAAAACTGTCCTCCAATTTTTACTCAGAATTATGTATACTGAGTTAGATTTTTTCGTCAACATATTGAATGTTGATACTGTTTTTTTGTCTTACATATATTTCTACCTTTGAAGGGGTGTAGGTTGTCCTCGCCTCTTTCTTAGGTGTTCGGTTATTAACTTTCCCTTTAACCAACTGAATATCAACTTCACCTCTAATAAGGTCTATCCGTGGTCTAGAGGTTGGAATTGTCCATATTGAAAGCTCTGGTAAACTGACCAAATGCATTCTCCTCAGCTTGACTTGCTATAGGATTACCACCATTCTGAATGTTAGCAAGTTGTCGTCCTTGTTGTGCTATTTGAGCAACGCCTTCTAAATGTAGTCTCTTAGCTCTCTGCACTTCATCTCGCGTTAGTCTTAATGGTTTTTTTAATCCCGCTTCCGCAAAAGGTTCTGTCTGATCAATCCTCAACTCAGGTGCTCTTGTTGTCATTTGCAATTGTGGTTTTTGAATATCCAAAGTGAACGGAGCTTCAGTTGTCTGAATTTCCATTTTCCCCTGTGTCGTTTGTACACCCAAAAGTGCAGGTGTTGTTTGAATTCTTAATGGCATAAAATCACTACCTTCTTCATACTTTCATCATCCGTTATGTAAAGTATCGAAGTTCCGCATTAAGAAAAATACAGATTACTTAGATATGTAAAAGAGAAGAATTGTTAATCTCTTCCGATTTAGAAAAGAATTCAACGTCATTCTCCTTATTTCCTCTTTATTATACCCTTTTTTTTATAAATCAACTATTTTTTTAAACATTCG
>LQAI01000229.1_pt1 | contig 10788 bp, 11 predicted proteins | sample 1535821 | NCBI WGS metagenome assembly LQAI01 (sample SAMN04331586, study PRJNA305678) | bioreactor metagenome | isolation source: bioreactor_5 inoculated with Wadden Sea sediment 1st replicate of a... | place: Germany:Bremen | reverse complement strand
TAGCTTTCGCGTCTGAGCGTCAGGAATGGTCCAGGAGGCCGCTTTCGCCACTGGTGTTCCTCCGGATATCTGCGCATTTCACCACTACACCCGGAATTCCACCTCCCTCTACCATCCTCTAGTCCGACAGTATTGAACGACCTCTCCCAGTTGAGCCAGGAGCTTTCACGTCCAACTTACCGAACCGCCTGCACGCGCTTTACGCCCAGTAAATCCGGATAACGTTAGCCTCCTACGTGTTACCGCGGCTGCTGGCACGTAGTTAGCCGAGACTTATTCCAAGAGTACAGTCCTTCCTCTTCCTCTTGAAAAGCGCTTTACAACCCGAAGGCCGTCATCGCGCACGCGGCGTTGCTGGTTCCCGCTTTCGCAGATTACCAATATTCCCTACTGCTGCCACCCGTAGGTGTATGGACCGTGTTTCAGTTCCATTGTGGGGGCCACCCTCTCAGGTCCCCTACCCGTCATAGCCTTGGTAGGCCATTACCCTACCAACTAGCTGATGGGACGCAGGCTCCTCCCAAAGTGGAGCAAGCTCCTTTAATCATAAGTTTCTAAAACAAATGATCACATGAGGTATTAGCAACCTTTCGGGCTGTTATCCCTCTCTTTGGGGCAGATCACCAACGCGTTACTCACCCGTTCGCCACTAAGAGTGATCAAAGTATTGCTACTTTGAGCTCTTCGTTCGACTTGCATGTATTAGGCACGCCGCCAACGTTCATCCTGAGCCAGGATCAAACTCTCCGCATAAAATATCGCCTAAAAAGGCGTTTGGGTCAATCTTTGGTTTGCGGAAGTTAGATCTGATTCGATCTTATCTTTCATTGACGAGGTTTGTCATCTTCCTATCACTTTTCAGTTGTTAAGGTTCTAACCTTTTAGCGAGTGCTGATTCTACTCGAGTTATCTGCTGACGTCAATCCTTTTCGTACATGAGATTTCCGTTTTCAGACAAAGCGCGATGTTTTCTAACCAACACCGGCCGCCTCTTTCGAAGTGATACAGCAATTGTCTTCCGTCTCGCTTGGTCTAAGTTTTCAAGGATCTGCTCTTTGACAGGCAAGATCAATTCCCCGTTTAAGGGGAAATTTAGTTTACTACACATCCTGTCCCGTGTCAAGCGTTTTTCCAAAATTGGTCCGAATTTCCTGAACCAATTTCGCCACCTTTACTTTACTTATGACGCTGGTTGTATTTTGTTTTTATGGATCCGCTCATTTCTGAACAAGATCTGTGTTTTAAGCACGAAGAAGGATTATACGCATATTTCTTATCCTGTCAAGGAAAAAAGGGTTATATTACCTTAAAAAGTCGCAGAATCTCTAAAACCTCTTAATTTACTGTCATTTATCCCCTTTTCCCTCAAAATCATAAGATTCTCCCGATCGCCAGAGCATTCCTAGCATAATTCAAGCAAAAGACCGCCGCTCTTTATTTGCGTGGTTCAGCAACTAGCTCGGTCTTGCTCTCAAATCAATCATGGTACGTTCCACCTTCGTCCCCACTTTCCGCTGTCAAACCCAAACTAAAACACTCCCCTTATTTTCAAGGAGAGTGTTAATTTATAAGAAGTTTGGAAGTTTATCGCAGTGATTTCACTTGATTAGTCCAAGGATTCTTCAAACCCATCCGACTTCATCCAATCCATCACTTCCTGGCTGGTCAGATCAAGCTGAATCGGTGTAATTGAGACAAAACCATTCGCCAGTGCGCCGTAATCCGTACCGGGTTCATCCACGCCAGTGGGCGCGTCCCCGCCAATCCAGTAATAAGGATTGCCGCGCGGGTCCAGCCGTCGCACCAGTTCATCATGGTAAATCCGCAAGCCTGGCGGGTCATTCGGAAACCTTTCATCTCAGCCAGCGGGCCATAAGGTACATTGATATTCAAGATCAGGTCCTTTGGGATGTCCGCCTGTGCCATCAGCCAGGAGATCACCCGACGGGCAGCTTCCGCGGCATGGGTGTAATCAACCTCACTTGTCGGCTTTTCAGGCCGATTTAAAGAGACCGCTATCCCTGGAATACCCCAGATGGCTGCTTCCATCGCCGCCGTGACCGTACCGGAATAAGTGACGTCATGGCCGATATTGCTGTTCGGGTTGATGCCCGAGACAACCAGATCGATCTTCTCCGGGATGAATCCCAGCTGGGCCAGGGCGACACAGTCCGAAGGCGCGCCATCGCTCGCCCAGGCTGTGCTGCCGTCGTCCAGACGGGTCTCAATGACCCGCAGAGGCCTGTGTAAGGTCTTGACATGCCCGGAGGCGGACCAGTTGTGGTCAGGTGCCAGCACAGTGACCTTATCCGCTACCTGGCGCATGGCTTGGGTCAGCGCCAGCAGACCGGGGGCCTGCACGCCGTCGTCATTGGTTACCAGAATATGCATCTTCCCTCTCAATCCATTAATGCCTTTTTCGGCTCTTCTTTTTCTTATTATCCTCTGCCGCTGGGGCATTGGGGTTATTTGCCTGTTGAGCATTCTGCTGGATTTTCTTCAGTTCCTCACGGCTCACCAACCGGGCCCGGAACATTTGGTCAATCACACCGGCGCGGATATCCGAGAGCAGCTGCGTGAACATCTCACTGGCCTGCCCCCGATACTGCACCAGAGGATCCCGCTGCCCATAGGCTTCCATCCGGACCGAGACTCTTAAGGCTTCCACCTGGGTCAGATATTCCACCCATAGTTCTGAGATCTTTGAAAGCAGCAACTGCCGGTAGAGCCGGTTCTGGGCAAAGCGCCCCATCGCAACGATCACCTTTTGGTGATCTTCCGGTGACAATTGATCCAGCGATTGATCTTTGATCCGCTCAAAGCGTCCGCGCCTATTGCCGTCTGCAGGCGTTCTTGCCAGTTAGGCGAAATATTATTCAACACCTGCCCTGCGTTATACAACCGATCCAGCTCGGTTTGCCCCCAGATCTCACTCAGCTTGTCCTGGGCGGCCTCAAGATGGGTCAGGATATCCTGTTGGACTTCTTCCACAGGTTTGTCTTCCAGTTCTTGGGCAGCCCTGAAAATATAGGTCAACCTGATAGTCGCCTTCATCTGGCGCTTGTGTGACTGCTGGTCAAAAGTGATCACCCGTCCCTGGGTCATCATGATCAGGAGCCGCATCAGTGCGCCCGAATCGGTCAGTGCATTTTCGAGCAGGTCATTATTCACATCTAAATCATGAGCAATTTCCCCATTTTCACCCAGGAAATGCTCTTCCCGTCGATTTAGCGTATCCTCCACTCTGGCCAGCAGGTTCTTGCTGATCTCCTCCCAGTCATCCGAAACCAGTTCACTGGGTTTCAGATTCCAGGAATCATTGAAGCGGCGCTCAAAGGTCAGGATCAACCTTCTGAGGAACACCAGCATCAACGCATTCCGTACCTGGCGCCGCACTTCATCTATTGCCTCACCAGCGCCTTCCTCAAGGCCTGTGAGCGTCTCCTGAGAGAGCCGCAGGGGAATACGTACCAAATTCGACAGCTCGCTGTTGATGTCCCGCTGCTGCCCGGACTCGTCATAGCCAAGCCCTTCCACAAATGTATCCAGCGCATCAGTTCGCTCAGCAAACTGGGACTCATAACCCATCTCAGAGCGCTGGATCAGGTCCATTGCCCAATTGCGCAAATGTTCATGCCAGGCCCGAAGTGAAACATCCGCCAGGTCCAATAAATTCGATTTAAGTTCAGCGGTTGTTGCTGGGTGGCCGATCTGATCCATCATCAATTTCAGCGTATAGGAAGGATAACTGATCGTGTTGTGCTGGATGGGCGGTTGTGTATCTTCCAGATAGGCCAGCAGCTTCCATGGGCCTTCCTCATCAGCCAGACCCTGCGTCACGCGCCGGCTGACCTCCGTACGCAGCATCTCGACCACATCCTCGCGCAAGTCTTCCTTGTCAAAGATCCGGTCACGCTGTTCATAGATCCGTTCACGCTGGGAATTAAGCACATCATCATATTCCAGCAGGTGTTTGCGGACATCAAAGTTCGCACCTTCCACCCGCGTCTGGGACGATTCCACCAGCTTGCCGATGATCCCGCTTTCAATCGGGACATCCTCATCAATCTTGAGCCGGTCAGCATGCCTTCCACCTGAGCGCCGCCGAAGAGCCGCATCAGGTCATCGTCCAATGAGAGATAGAACCGGGTTGAACCCGGATCACCCTGCCGGCCGCACGACCGCGCAGCTGGTTATCAATCCGCCGGGCCTCATGCCGTTCCGAACCGATCACATGCAATCCGCCCAGTTCCCGCACCCGGTGCATTTCATCCATATAGCGGAAGAAATCCGCCACATCCTCGGCTGCATCGCCATAATCGGCCTCGGAACCTGCCGCAGTGCGGACAGACGCTCTCCCATCTGCATGTTATAGGGATCTTCCACCCCAGCCTGCGCCAGCAGCCGGTTGATATTCGAAAGTTTTTCTTCGGGCAGTTCCCCGCCCAGCTTGATATCCACACCACGGCCGGCCATATTAGTGGCAATGGTCACGGCGCCAAAAGCACCTGCATCCGCATGATCTTGGATTCCTCGGTATGCTTCCGGGCATTCAATACCTGGTGGGGCACACCGGCTTTAATCACCGCTTCTAATCGTTCCCAGTTCTCAGGGGCCACACCAAAGGCCTCTAAAAGCGTCTCACGATTACCCTCATCCAGAGGGCTAAGTGAGGTCAGGCCATAGCCCCGCCCCATCCGGCGCATTTCCGGACTATGGAGCTGGTCCAGTGGTTGATGCAGGTCATTGAGTTCAGGATTGGAAAGCGCCTCCCGATCCTGCAAGTTGTTTTGGACCAGATAGGCGTTCCGAATCAAATAGACCTCTGCCAGCCGCCGCACATTATTGGCGCTCAGACGGTCAGAGAGCAGCTCGGAATTATCCACAGATGAGGTACCAACCAATTGCGGCCGCCCCATCACATGGAAATGGACAATCTCTTTGACAATGGCACGCAGCTTGGCCTCGCCGGTGCGGTAAACAATATCCGGATAGTCTTTACGCTGCCAGAAGGAGGGCGTGTTCTGCTCGTCCTGGGGGTCATAATAATATGTGTATTTATAACCATATTCATCCCGATCATCGGCACGCGCCAGATCAGGTTCGCTGCCCATTGTCCGATATTCCAAATGGGTTGGGATGGGTAAAACTTCCAACCCATAGATCCGGTAAAACTCTTCCGACTCGGTCAGTGCAGTACCGGTCATGCCGGCCAATTTAGCGTACATCCGGAAATAGTTCTGGATGGTAATCGTCGCATAGGTGACGTTTCAGCCTGGACCTTGACACCCTCTTTGGCCTCAACGGATTGATGCAGGCCATCCGACCAACGCCGGCCAGGCATCAGTCGCCCAGTGAATTCATCCACGATCACAACTTCGCCGCTCTGGACGATGTAATCCTTGTTGCGATGGAAGAGGTAAGCCGCCCGCAGCGCCTGTTCCAAAAAGCCCAATAACCGCGCTTGTTCAGGGGTGATATCCTCCGGCCGTTCCGGGTCTCGCAGGGGCTTGCCCAGCAATTCTTCCACATGGGCCAGGCCAATCTCTGAAAGGGTCACGGTCTTATCTTTTTCACTGATCTCGTAATCCTCAGGCACCAGTTGTTTCACAAGCTGCGCCATGCGGATGTACCACTCCGAATCTTCATGGGAGGGACCGGAAATGATCAAAGGGGTCCGGGCTTCATCAATCAGGATGTTATCCACCTCGTCAATGATGGCGTAGTTATGGCCTCGCTGAACCTTATCCGCCTTAGCCCGCGCCAGGTTATCCCGGAGGTAATCGAAACCGAATTCGTTATTGGTGCCATAAGTGATATCGGCCTTATAGGCATCCGCCCGTTGCACCATCCGTACCTGGTCCTGCTCTTCAATTGGAGAACGCAGATCGGGATCAAAGATAAAAGCCATCCGGCCATTCTCAGTCCGGGCGGCCATCTGCAAGATGCCTACGGAGAGGCCCAGGAAGCGGTAGATCTTCCCCATCCAGCGGCCGTCACGCGCGCCAGGTAGTCATTGACCGTCACCAGGTGTGCCCCTTCCCGCCAGGCATTCAGATAGAGCGGCAGGGTCGCAGCCAGGGTCTTGCCCTCGCCGGTCCGCATTTCTGCGATCTCTCCCCGGTGAAGGGTGATGCCTGTGATCAACTGGACATCATAATGCCGCTGCCCCAGCACCCGTTTACTGGTCTCACGGACGGTCGCAAAGGCTTCCACCAGAATATCTTCCACGTCTCGCCCTTGGCAAGACGCGATTTGAACTCAGCCGTCTTGGCGGAAAGCGCTTCATCAGTTAGGGCTTCATATTCCGGCTCCAGGGCGTTGATCTGGTCAACGATTCCTCCCAGGTCCTCAATCTTGCGCTGAAAAGGGTCACCGCCGAATATTTTAGAAATTTTCTTGAACATAGGGTTCTTACCTTGTTTTTCTATGAATTCTTTTTGTTTTCCAAAGAGTCATTATAGCATAGGGACATTTTACCCAATTGGGCATTTTTCACAATAACGCCTTAATCTTACAGGCTGAGAATCGGAATTATATTAACTTTATACAGGGGTAAATAGCCAGTGTGAATAAGACCTTACATTTAATAATAAAAAACCCCGGCGAACAAAACCGGGGTTTGGAAATCAAAATTGAACCTGCTATTGGATTGGGCACCCTTCCAGCATATTGAAGCTAATGGCGCACCACCAGGAAGCGGGCATGAAGTATAAGGTGACCGCGATCACACAGGCAATCACAACAATTGCGACAATCAGCACCACCAACCAGGCAGGCATCTTCTTTTTCTCAGGTTTCATCTTCGAGCGCAGCTGCTCAAAACCCTGGTCCGGCGCTTCCTGAACGGGAGCCTGAGAGGATGGAGTGGCCTGCGGCGCAGATTGGGGCGGGATCACGCCATAAGACGGCTGCGGCATGGGAGGTTCCGGCGACGGCACAGGTCGAACGGTCTGATCCATCCCAGTGGAAACCACGGTGGCATCAGGATCAAAATCCGACCGGTCAAAGACCACCACAATATTCTCACCAAGGGTTATCACATCCCCGGCGCGCAGCTGTTGGGACTGGCAATCCGCTGCCCATTGAGGAAAGTCCCATTGGTGGAGCCCAAATCCTCGATGATGACGTTATCTTCCTGCATCAGGAACCGGGCATGCCGGCGGGAAACTTCCGGGTCGCTGATGGCAATGTCATTTGCCAGATCACGGCCCAGGAGAATTTCCTGTTTTTCAAGGGGATAGGTTTTCCCGGGTGTTGGGCCGGAACGCATGGTTAATTGAAAAATTGAAGCTGCCATTGGACCTCCTCCAGTCAGCAAATAATATCTTTCTTTTGATATAAGTTTAATGATTTTAAGAATAGATGTCAAACCAATGTTATTTTAACCTGAAAGGCGAAACCTACCAAGCTCTAATGGCTGATTCTTGGAGAATTAGGTCTGATTCCAGGGCGATTCTGTTAGTAAAAATCTGACATTCCTTTAACATTAATCCAACATCCAATCACTATCATTAATTTGCTTGAAAGGAAGTTAAGAACAGCAACAGTCCCACAACCTTGGGGGGAGAGTGGTGGGACCGCCTGTTCGGAATAATAAATTAAGAAAGGGAGATACGCAATTATGAATTTAGATAAATTCACTCAAAAAGCACAAGAAGCGTTGCTCCAATCTCAGCAATTAGCCTCAGAACTCCATCATCAACAAATTGAACCCGCCTACCTGCTGTTGGCCTTACTCAAGCAGGATCAGGGCGTTGTCCCTGCCATTGTGACCAAGGTCGCCGGCAGCTCGATTGCCCTGCGAGAAGCCGTCCAAAAAGAACTGGATGACCAACCGAAGGTTTTCGGTGATGGCGGCGGTCAGCCTGGGCTCTCACGCCAAACATCGGATGTGATCAGCGCGGCTGAACGGTATGCCAAAGGAATGTCGGATGAGTATGTTTCCACTGAACACCTTCTGCTGGGCCTGACGGACAGCCCGGAAGGTAAACGACTCGCGGATTACGGCCTGACAAAAGATGCGATCCTCAAAGTGCTCAAGGAAGTTCGCGGCTCGCAGCGCGTCACCAGCCAGAACCCCGAGTCCACTTACGAAGCTCTGGAAAAATACGGCCGTGACCTGACAGCCTTGGCCCGCACCGGCAAGTTGGACCCCGTGATCGGGCGTGACGAAGAAATCCGCCGGATCGTGCAGATCCTCTCCCGCCGAACCAAGAACAACCCGCTCTGATCGGTGAACCTGGCGTCGGCAAGACCGCCCGTCGTGGAAGGTCTCGCCCAGCGGATTGTGAACGGTGACGTGCCGGAAGGCCTGAAAAATAAGAAAATTGTCGCCCTGGACCTCGGCTCAATGGTAGCCGGTGCAAAATTCCGGGGTGAATTTGAGGAACGTTTGAAAGCCGTCCTGAAAGAGATCACCGATTCGGCTGGCGAGATCATCCTGTTCATTGATGAGATGCACACGGTGGTTGGCGCCGGCGCAGCGGAAGGCTCTATGGATGCCGGCAATATGCTCAAGCCTATGCTGGCCCGGGGCGAGCTGCACATGATCGGTGCAACCACGCTGAATGAATACCGAAAATACATCGAGAAGGATGCCGCACTCGAACGCCGATTCCAACCCGTGCTGGTATCCGAGCCCTCTGTGGAAGATACCATCAGCATCCTACGCGGCCTCAAGCAGCGCTACGAAGTCCATCACGGCGTCCGCATCACGGACCCCGCTGTGATTGCCGCAGCGACCCTCTCGAACCGATACATCTCCGACCGGCATCTGCCCGATAAGGCCATTGACCTAATCGATGAAGCTGCCGCCCGGCTGCGTACGGAAATCGACTCCAAGCCGCAAGCTCTGGACGAGGTGGACCGCGCTGTCATGCAGTTGGAAATTGAGCGCCAGGCCCTGCAAAAAGAAAAGGACAAAGCCTCCAAAGAGCGACTTGCCAACCTTGAAAAGGACCTGGCGAACCTGCGTGAGGCTGGCAGTGAGTTAAATGCCCGTTGGTCAGTCGAGAAGGAAGCTATCCAAAAGATCCGCGATATCAAAGGTAAGATGGATGAGACTGAAACCGAGATCGAACAGGCTGAACGCCATTCGGACCTGGAACAGGCCGCCCGCCTGCGCTATGGCACGATGCACGAGCTTGAAGATCAGTTAAAAGAAGCTGAAACCAAACTCAAACAGCTTCAGGAGGAAACTCCCCTGCTGAAAGAGGAAGTGGACGCGGAAGAAATCGCTGAAGTGGTTGGCAACTGGACCGGTATCCCGGTCTCACGGCTGCTGGAAGGCGAAATGGAAAAACTGATGCACATGGAAGACCGTCTGCATGAGCGGATCATCGGCCAGGATGAAGCCATCAGCGTGGTCTCCAATGCCGTCCGGCGTGCCCGGGCCGGCCTGCAGGACCCCAACCGGCCAATCGGCTCCTTTATCTTCCTCGGCCCCACCGGGGTTGGCAAGACGGAATTGGCCCGCTCCCTGGCAGCGTTCCTGTTCAATGACGAGAACGCCATGGTGCGGATTGACATGAGCGAGTATCAGGAAAAGCACACCGTCAGTCGTTTGTTCGGTGCCCCTCCCGGATACGTTGGCTTTGAAGAAGGCGGCCAGCTGACCGAAGCGGTTCGGCGGCGCCCCTACAGTGTGGTGTTGTTTGACGAAATCGAGAAAGCCCACCCTGAGGTCTTCAATGCCCTGCTGCAGCTGCTGGATGACGGCCGCCTGACCGATGGTCAGGGCCGCACAGTGGACTTTCGCAATACGGTCGTGATCATGACCAGCAACCTGGGCAGCGAGCTTTGGGTTGGCACGAATGCTGACGAAGACGATCAAAAAACCGTCACTCGTGATCAGATCAACAAACTCCTTCAGGCGCATTTCCGCCCGGAGTTCCTGAACCGTGTGGATGAGATCGTGGTCTTCCACCCCCTCACCCGCAGTGACCTGGTGGAGATCGTGGATATCCAGCTTGCTAAAGTGTCAGAGCTTCTGCGAGAACGAAACCTGAAACTGGAAGTGGATCAATCCGCCCGAGAGTACCTGGCTGAAGAAGGGTATGACCCGGACTTCGGCGCCCGGCCGCTCAAACGGACGATTCAGCGTGAAGTGCAGGATCCCCTGGCCATCAAAGTGGTCAGCGGCGAAGTCACCGAAGGCGACACAGTCCGCATCACTCGGGGTGAGAGTGGCCTGAAATTTGAGACCACCCACGCAACGCAGGATGACCCGGAAGATAATGCTGAATAAAGGAAAATTAAGTGATAAAGGCTGACCAGTTTGGTCAGCCTTTTTTATTAATTCAACCCATAGAACCCTTTTTGACTTCGTAGGTCACGCTTCCAGCGTGACTTTTTCTACTGTCATCCAGGTTCGATTACACGATCTCACCATGCATGACCTAATAACTGATAAAGTGATAATTTTAGGTTATGAAATAGGAATTGCCGAAATTTGTTAAGGCTTCCCCTTGAGGGGAAGCTGGCTGCGCAGCGACTGATGAGGTAAAAATCCACCCGCTTTCACCCTCTTTTCCACATTTATTTTTAGCTTATCCCCAACCACCCCTCGCTATCCACGATCACTCAAACAAATCCCGTTTTACCTTCTGTCCCTCTTTCGGTTCTGGGTAAGCCTGCATAAAAGTATCGTTATAGCCGCCAAACAGTCGCCCGACCAGGCCGCGTAACCCCTTGTTCATCTGTGCGCCGCCCTGGCTGGCATGGCAGGCTGCGGCCGCCTGTTGTGCGGCTCGCACGGAACGGTAATTGATCCGTACATGAGTAGGG
>LQAI01000228.1_pt1 | contig 10803 bp, 13 predicted proteins | sample 1535821 | NCBI WGS metagenome assembly LQAI01 (sample SAMN04331586, study PRJNA305678) | bioreactor metagenome | isolation source: bioreactor_5 inoculated with Wadden Sea sediment 1st replicate of a... | place: Germany:Bremen | reverse complement strand
AACGATGCCACTTACGGCCTCGGCTCCAGCCCGGTGATCTACACCGACAGCCGTTCCGTCGGCACCAAGGGCAACTTCCGCGCCGTCATCACCGATGACAGCGGTACGGCTCTGTCCCCGGCAGTCAAGGCTTCAAGCGCAGACTACTACCAGGTTGACAACGCCAACCGCCTGAAGGCAATCACCCTTGATATCGACACTGACACCACTGGTGCCGTCTCCTACGGCAAATACCGCACCACTGCTGCAAGTGTTGCCGACCAGGCCTCCACGAACCTGGACGCATTCCGCGTCACCTTCGTGACTTGGCTCACCTCCGTTGGCGGCGCCTTTGACGACGCATGGATCAGCGCAAAGACCGGTGCCACTGACGCCTTCACTCTGGTCGTTGACCGCGACAATCAGGGCTTCACGGCTGACAGTGTTGCCAGCGGCAACTACGATATCACCTCCTTCGTTGACGCCTCAGCAACCATGACTGAGACCCAGACCGTCGTGAACGGAGCTGGTGGGCCTCCGGTTGCCGACCTCAGCTACACCGTCCAGATGCAGTCCGGCGATGACAACAAAGATGGCATCACCCTGATCTGGAAGTACGTTGAAAGCGGCACCACTTACTCTGTGACCTCCTCTTCTGTCACCTTCCAGGGTAAGAAATAAGCCAGACCAGATAACCTAAAAACAAAGGGCCGCGCTTTTGCGCGGCCCTTTTTAATGTCCGTCAAAACACAACCACCGGAATACGAACATGATGAAACGCCTTACGTCTGCTCCGGGCAAGTACCTCGTACTCGTACCCATTCTCTTCTTTGTCGTACTCCACTTCTGGCAACTCCCGAGTTTCGACCAAAAGCCTGCCAACAGGGAACATGGCATAGGCCATCGCCTGATGACCACGGTTGACGCATACTTTTTCATCCGCCTTGCAGACGACCTGCTCAAAGACCAATACACGACTCTTGACTCCGTGCGTCCTACCGCGCGTCCTTTCCCGCCTCCGGCACTCTCTTCCATGGCAGCTTCCATCGTGCGTGCAACCGGCATCCCCCTTGCCGATGTAGCTTTTTCCTGCCTCCCATGCTTGCCATTCTGATGATTCCACTGATGTGGGTATGGTCACGCCGCATTTTCCCAGACGACAAACTCGGAGCCGTGATCGCCAGTTCGGCCGTTTCCATCAACTATGCATTCTACACACGAACCACGCTCGGGAAGTTCGATACGGACGCCCTCAATATAGTCCTGTTCTGGGCCATCGGATTCCTGTTGTATGAATTCACCCGCCGCTCCGGAATAGACAGATTCCTCTATCTGGGACTCGCGTTGCTCTCTCTTTTCGGCCTTGGGTACTGGTGGTTTCCTGCCGGATTGCCGCTCGGACTGATCATGTTTTTCTTCTTCGGGTGCTCAATCATACTTCCGTCTCCCAAACGGGACAAATGGCTCAAAGGCGTTATCCTTGGCGGTGCCGCAGTGGGCGGCGTCATCCTCGTACTGGCCGGTTTCACATCCGTCCTCCCCAAGGTCATAAACGACCTGTTGTCGCCCTACATGCAACATCTGACGCTCATTCAAGGAGAGACGAAATCCCTTTTCCCGGCCATGGGTAAAACCATTCGCCGAGCTTCAATCCCTTGATTGGAAAACCACCATGAAATGGATTGCAGGATCATGGTTCGTGCCCATCATCGCTGTCGCAGGCTTACTCGTATTGGTACGCAGGGAAAGGCGTACGCTCTTTTTCGTACTCCTACCCTGTCTATTCTTCGGAATCATGTCCTTTGAAGGACTCCGTTTTATCATGTTCCTTGCCCCCGGCATCGCTTGGGCATCGCCGCCTTTGCTCTTAAAATTGTCCGTCCAGTAGCATTTTCACTCTTTGACCGCGCATCAGCGGCAACTGCAATGGCCGTTGCCGCGGCCGTTATTCTTATCGCTCCCGGCACCGTCCATTGCATGAGCTATGGGCTCCGGGCCAGCTTTGATGGCAATATGGTGCTCGTAGCACAGGAAGTGAACAAAAAAGCAGGCAAATCCGCATTCGTATGGAACTGGTGGGGACCGGGATACATGATCGAGAACTACAGCCAACGAAAAACCTTCATTGACGGCGGGCTTCAGGAACCACAACGATCATGGATCGCAGCAGTACCGTTGGCGACTCACAACTATACGCTAGCACGAAACTGGATTCGCTTCTTTGCGAAGAACCCCATGGCCATTACGTATTTCTCCCGTCTGCTGAAAGACACGGAAAAAGCGACTGCATTTTTGCTGGAAGCATTGAAAGACAAGAACAAGCTGTCAGAAGTTTTGGAAAAATACGGTCTGCCGAAAACAAAAAGAAACTGGGCAAAATTCCTGTTCCCGGAAACGGAAGTCTACCTTGTTCTACTCAGCGACATGCTGACCCACGGATCGTGGCTGCCCATCGGCAAGTACGTCCCCGGCGGACCGGACATGACCAAACGTTCTCCCTTTTACGCCATCCCCAACGAAAAAGTCATGGTGAACACCGAAAGAGGACAGCTCCTGCTTCCGGAAGGCCGCCAGCTTCCCATGAGCCGCTTTTATATCATCAGGCCCAACGAGTTGCGGCACGACGTTTTCAAACAATCAGGAGTCGTAGTGATCGGCGTATCTGGAACGGATTACGTCATATACATGGATGAGGACCACCTCAACACATTGGCCCTGCACCTGCTCTTCGTCTCCCCGGACAAGACACCGGGATTCACTCCTGTCCGATACAATCCCTTTGTGGGTGGAGCTTGGAGAGTCGACTAAAAGCGATCCGGCATCAGGAATTCTGAAGAGCCGCGTACAGTTCAAGCGTCTGATTCGCGGCATTCTCCCAGGTAAATTGCGCGGCCTGCTTCATGCCGGCAGCAACAAGGCGCGCATTCATGTCGTTTTCTTGAAGTATTCGATCCATGGCATCAGCCCACTGCGCGGGATCATGCGGTGAAACCCTGACCGCCGCATCCCCTGCCACCTCGGGAATGCTGGCTACATCCGAGCACACGACCGGAGTTCCGCAGGCCATGGCCTCCAAAACAGGCAGACCAAACCCCTCGTACAGACTGGGATAGAAGAACACATCCGCCCCGCAATACACGCAGGCCAGCTCTTCATCACTCAGGTATCCTGGGAAATAGACCCTGTCCTGCAAACCGAGGCGATTCAATTCGCGCCTGAATACAGGATCGCCCCAACCACTCCAACCAACGATCACCAACGGCAATGCCGCCTTGCTCTGGGTCAGAGCATTCAACAGTGTCGAAAGATTTTTGCGCGGTTCCAGCGTGCCGACAAACAGTCCATATTCGGACGGCAGTCCATGGTTCTCAAGCACCTCGCGAATATCTTCCTGCGGCCGGGGGCCAAAACAGGCGTCAACACCTTCGGGGATGACAACGGCCCTGGATCCGACCTTTCCGGCATAATCGCAGAGTTCCTGTTTGACGAACAGCGACGGGACGATAATGGCGTCCGCTTCATTGAGGCGAGACTCGAAAAAAACGCTCAAAAAACAGACGACGATCTAGCGAATGGGTTTCCGGATAACGGATGAGGGACAGGTCATGCAGGGTAAAAACCTGCGTCACACCGGTGCCGATCCGGGCCGGAGTGTAAAAACTCTCATGAAAGATATCGACGTGGCGTTGCTCCGCCACATACCGGGCATAAGCTTCATACGCCAACCAATGGACCGAGCGCATCCAATAGAGGGAGCGCGAAGGAAACCGAAGCAGGGAGTCGAGCGTGCCCCCTTGTCGAGCACCCGACGGCGGTTCGGAACTGCATTTGCCCGGAGACACGTAGGTCACATCCACCCGCCCTGTGGCCTCCATATGGCGACACAGGTTTGTCAAATATCGGGCGATCCCGGTATGAACCGCCATAAGCGGCAGGGCGTGACGGCAAGATGCATCTTTTCAACCAAAGGGCTCCATTCTGCAAGGTGGATAGCGGCCCGCTATTTATGCATGACTCCAAGCGTTTTGTCGAGGTATCCGCATTGCCTGTATAGATAATTTTGCTAGTGTGCATAAAAAGGTTTTCCTGAATTTTCATGCCAAAAATCGACACCCTGATCATTATTCCGGCCCACAATGAGGCCGCCCTTGTCGGCGACACAGTACGCGACATTCTCAATGCCACGCAATTGCCGGTTGTCGTTGTCGACGACGCCAGCACGGACGACACCGCAACAAAGGCACGCAACGCCGGGGCACAGCTCATTCCCCTCGCGACCCAGCTCGGAGCCTGGGGGGCGACACAGACAGGACTCAGATACGCCCTCAAAAACGGCTACCGCAATGTGGTCACCATTGACGCCGACGGGCAGCACGATGCACAAAGTATCAATCACCTGCTCACAACCATGCGCTCGGAAGACGCAGACTTGGTCATCGGCTCCTGCACCCACCGCGGAAGTACGGCAAGAAAAACGGCCTGGTCATTGCTGCGTGCCCTGTCCGGACTCACCATGCGTGATCTCACTTCCGGTTTCCGGGTATACTCACACAAAGGTATCTCACTTCTTGCAGGTCGGGCCGCCACCAGCCTCGACTATCAGGATATCGGCGTCCTATGCCTGATGAACAATGCCGGGATGAAAATTATCGAGACAGATGTCTGCATGTATCCGAGAGCCGACGGGAAATCACGGATTTTCCATTCCTGGCTAGCGGTTTCCCAATATATGCTCTACAGTGCAATTCTTGCTGTAAGCCACATGAAACACACGAAAAAAGATGATAGACTACAACATAACCACCGCCACCCTCGGAATCAGCACCACGGCCTGCATCTTTTGGCTGATTCGCAAATATTCCATCTACATTCGGTACACAGTCTGGTGGGTCTTTATATGCGCCGCAGTGCTTGTCTTCAGCATATTCCCCCAATTATCCGATATTCTCGTGCACTCTCTGGGCATCAGCTACGCTCCGGCCTTCTTCTTCCTCGCCGCCATTCTCATGCTTTTCGTAAAAACCCTGTTCATGGATATTGACCGCTCAAAACAGGAAGTTCGCATCCGGCGACTCATTCAGCGCGTAGCCATGCTCGAAGCAAAACTGGAAAAACATCGTTCCGAAGCCGGAAACACAACCGGAAAATAATCACCATGCCGGTCTTCAAATACAAAGCAGCCACGAGCGGAGGAAAGAAAAAAAGCGACATCATCGATGCAGCCAGCCGCACACAAGCCGCACGCAAACTCCGGGAGCAAGGCCTTTTTCCATTGGAAATCACGCAGGTCAAAGCCAAGGGGACCGGCAGCTCGACCTCCAGCCCCAAATTATCCCTCAATCAATTGCGCCGGGTTCCGCGGGACGCCCTCGCCGCCACCATACGTCAGCTGGCAACCTTGCTGAACGCAAGCATGCCGCTGGACAAGGCCCTGAATGCCATCATCAAGGGAGAAGGCAAGCAGGATGAACTGCAACGCATCATGACCGAAGTACGAGAAACAGTCCGTGAAGGCGGCGACCTCGCCACGGCTTTTTCGAAGCATCCCAACGTATTTAACACCACGTTCATCACCATGATCCGCGCCGGGGAGAACTCCGGCACGCTGGACATCGTCATGGAACGACTGGCCGATCATATCGACCAGCAGCTGGCGTTACGGCGTAAAGTCCAGGCCACCATGGCCTATCCGTTCTCATGATGATCGTCGGTGTCTGCGTCGTCATTTCCTGTTGTCCTTTGTCGTACCGAAGGCACGGAAATATTCTTTGACATGGAAAGGGCACTTCCCACGCCCACGCGCATTCTCATCACAGTCAGCGACCTCATGAGGAAAAGCTGGGACATCCTGCTACTCATCGGATTGACTCTCGGCTACGGCGGCTACAGAGCCGTAAAAACGCCCAAAGGCAAGGCCGTTTTCGACGACCTGCTCCTCAGGACTCCCGTCCTCGGCGACCTCATCAAACAACTCGCGGTCGGCAGGTTTGCCAAGACCTTCGGCATGCTCCTGAAAAACGGTGTTTCCCTGGTCAGTGCACTGGAAATAGTCAAAAGCGCATCAGGCAACGAGGCCATGAAGGCCGTAATCGAAAAGATGCATCATGACGTGCAGGAGGGCAAGCCCTTGACCGGCCCCCTTGAATCGTCATCCATTTTCCAGCATGCAACCGTTCAGATGATCGCGGCAGGCGAACAAAGCGGGAGGCTTGATGAGCTCCTGCTCATCGTTGCCGACGACTGCGAGAGCAAGGTCAACTCACGGCTCCAGATGCTCACCTCCCTGATGGAACCCGTCATGATCCTGATCCTTGGTGGAATGGTCGGCTTCGTGGTCCTCGCGATCATGCTGCCTATATTCGAAATGAGCAATCTCGTCGGCGGGTAAAGGCAAACCGTGCGCATTCTCCAGCTGTCCAAATTCTATCCCCCGGCACCGGGCGGCATCGAGTCCTTTGTCCGAGACCTGTCGCACGCCCTTGTGGCTGAAGGCCATGAGAACACCGTGCTCGCTCATACGTTCCAACCGTCCGAATCCCTCAACATCTCCGGCGACATGGGGCGGGTCATCCGCGTCCCGAGTTACGGACAGATCATGTATGCGCCGCTGGCCCCGGCATATCCTTTTCATCTCCACCGCCTGCTCAAAGATTTCAAACCGGACATGTTGCTAGTGCATATGCCGAATGTCTCCGGATTTTGGCCGCTTTTCATGTCTCTCCCCTGCCCGCTCACGGTCTTCTGGCACTCGGATGTAATCTTTCCCAAAAGCGAAAAGCTTCTTAATACGGCTTACAAGGGATACGGCTTTTCGAAAACAGACTGCTACGAAAAGCCCGTCGCATCATAGCGACGTCCCCCCCTACCTTGAGACCAGCCAAAGCCTGACCCCTTTTCACGATAAATGCGAGGTCATCCCTCTCGGCATTTCACCGGACAGGATACCGGATGTGCCAAAGGAAACAGTGGCTGCCGTCAAACGGGCATATTTTGGAAACGCCGATGCACAATATGTATTCGCGGCCGGACGATTTGCGCATTACAAAGGATTTGATCGGCTGGTAAAAGCGGCAGCAGTCATCCGGGAAAGCGATCCAGACCTCATGTTTATCATCGCCGGGGAGGGAGAAACCCGTCCTGCCATACGTAACAGGATACGATCCGAAGGCATGACGAACCGCGTCCTGTGTCCAGGGTACGTCCCAGACGAAGAATACTGGGCACTCATGCAGGGGTGCGAATTTTTCTGCCTGCCGTCAGTGGAACGAACCGAAGCGTTCGGCGTGGTGTTGCTGGAAGCCATGAGCAAGGGAAAGCCATGCCTGAGCACGGCCATCCCCGGTTCGGGAACAGGGTGGGTCAACAGAAACAACGAAACCGGACTAGTCGCCAGCCCCGGCGACACGAAAGAACTGGCACAGGCGATCAGCTCCATGCGGCAAACGGCCTGGAACACAGACAGCATCAGACAACACGCAGCACGATTCGATATCAGCGTCGCGGCACAACGTATCGCCATACCATGAGCACGGTGGCCGTCACACCGCGCAGGGAAAGACGAACCACACATACGCCATCCACATACAGAACAATGCGTCAGTTGAACATCAGCACAAAAAAGATAGACAACGAATGACTTTAGCAATTCAAGGTCATCCAGCAACCCAAAACCCTTATGGGTAAATAGGCAACATATGATCCAGCCAGTCATACTCTGCGGCGGCAAAGGCAGTCGGCTCTGGCCCCTGTCCCGCGAGTTTTATCCGAAACAGTATCTCCGCATCGGCGAAGACCGAACCCTTTTCCAGGAAACCGTATTGCGGACAAACGGTTTTGACGAAGTGCGTCCACCAGTCGCCATCTGCAATACCGAGCATCGTTTTTCGTGGCCGAGCAACTCCAAACGCTGGGAATCAAGGGCGAAATAATCCTTGAACCGATTGGAAGAAACACGGCCCCAGCCATCGCCATCGGAGCACTTATGCACAAGGATGACGACCCACTGCTGTTAGTCATTCCTTCGGATCATGTGATCAAGAATGTCGAGGCATTCGAAGCTGCCGTCAAGAAAGCCGCGCCATTGGCGGAAGATGGCTTCCTTGTGACTTTCGGCATCGTTCCGGACCGTCCGGAAACCGGATTCGGCTATCTGCGTAAAGGTGATTCCATCGGAGCCGGATTCAAGGTCGAGCGATTCGAGGAGAAACCGCCGCTCGATCTGGCCACGGAATATGTCACATCCGGCCAGCACTTCTGGAATAGCGGCATGTTCCTGTTCAAGGCGTCCGTCTACCTTTCCGAACTCGGCGCGCTGGCTCCCGAAATGTTGACAACCTGTGAAAAGGCATTGGCTGACAGTATTCAGGATCTCGATTTTGTCCGGCTGTGCCCCGAAGCCTTTGCCCAGTGCCCGTCCGACTCAATCGACTACGCGGTCATGGAAAAGACCGACAAGTGCGTCATGGTGAGCATGGATGCGGACTGGAGCGACCTTGGCTCCTGGAGCGCCATGTATGACGCCAAGGACAAGGACCGAGACAATAACGTGCTCGTGGGTGACGTCATCGCTCTGGACACGAAGAACAGCTATCTCCATGCCGAAACCCGCCTTCTCGCCGCCGTCGGGCTGGACAACATCGTTGCCGTAGAAACAGCGGATACCATTTTCGTGGCTCCCAAGGACAAAACCCAGGACGTCAAGAAGCTGGTAGAGGAATTGTGTGATTCCGGACGGAGCGAAGCCATGTTCCACCGCAAGGTGTACCGCCCGTGGGGCGCTTACGAATGCACGGATCAGGATGAACGTTTCCAAGTAAAACGCATCACCGTGAAGCCGGGACAAATCTTGTCCCTTCAGAAACACCACCACAGATCGGAACATTGGGTCGTGGTGAGTGGAACCGCCAAATAGTCAACGAGGACAAGGAATTCATCCTGACTGAAGACCAGTCCACCTACATTCCCCTCGGGGCGATGCATCGATTGGAAAATCCGGGCAAGATACCGCTGAAACTGGTAGAAATCCAGACCGGCTCATACCTCGGCGAAGACGATATCGTTCGCTTTGAAGACGTCTACGGACGGACAGAAGGATAATTCATGACCAAGAAAGCACTTATCACGGGAATTACAGGACAGGACGGAGCCTACCTCGCTCGCCTGCTGCTGGACAAGGGCTATGAGGTCCACGGCATCAAACGTCGGGCCTCGCTGTTCAATACGGCAAGGATCGATGACATCTACGAAGGTCCTCACGCGGAAAACAAAAAGTTCTTCCTGCACTATGGAGACCTGTCTGATTCATCCAATCTGATTCGCCTCGTCCAGCAGATTCAACCCGACGAAGTGTACAACCTCGCAGCCAGAGCCACGTCGCCGTGTCTTTGAGTGTCCGGAATACACTGCCGACGTGACCGGCCTCGGGACCCTGCGCATCCTTGAGGCCATCCGCATTGCCGGACTAGAAGCGCATACCCGCTTCTATCAGGCGTCGACGTCGGAACTCTACGGACTGGTGCAGGAGACACCCAACGGAAAGCACCCCGTTCTATCCCCGTTCTCCCTACGCCGTTGCCAAGCTGTATTCCTACTGGATTTGCGTCAACTACAGAGAAGCCTACGGCATGTATGCCTGCAACGGCATCCTGTTCAACCACGAATCCCCGGTTCGCGGCGAGACCTTTGTCACCCGAAAAATCACCCGTGCGCTGGCCCGCATCAAGCTCGGCCTGCAAGACACGCTGTATCTGGGCAATATGAACGCATTGCGAGACTGGGGACACGCCCGGGATTACGTACAAATGCAGTGGCTCATGCTGCAACAGGACGCTCCGGTGGACTATGTCATCGCCACAGGCGAACAACACTCTGTCCGGGAATTCGTGGAAGCCACAGCTACCGACCTCGGCATCAGTATCGAATGGAAAGGCAAGCCGAAAACGAAAAGGGTTATGACTCAGCCACCGGAAGATGATCGTGGCCGTGGACCCGAGCTACTATCGTCCCACCGAAGTCGAGACCCTGCTAGGCGACCCTTCAAAGGCCAAGAACGAGCTGGGCTGGGAACCCCGGATTTCGTTCAGCGAACTGGTCCGCGAAATGGTCCGGGAAGACCTGCGCGAGGCCGAACGCGAGGCCATGTGCCGCCGTAATGGATTCGAAGTCAACCTGCCGCAGGAGTAATTTGAATGATCTTAGCCACTTCTGACAAGATATATATAGCCGGGCACGAGGACTTGTCGGTTCTGCCATCGCCCGCAGACTGACCAAAGACGCCTGCGATAATCTTGTTCTCCGCACCAGCAGTGAGTTGGACCTGCGGGAACAGGCCGATGTACGCACCTTTTTCGAAGAAGAAAAACCCGACTACGTTTTTCTCGCGGCAGCCCGCGTCGGCGGCATCCACGCCAACAACACCTATCCGGCAGACTTCATCCGGACAACCTCCAGATTCAGACCAACATCATTGACGCCGCCTATCGATCCGGCGTCAAGAAACTCCTGTTCCTGGGATCGTCATGCATTTATCCCAAATTCGCTCCGCAACCCATGCCCGAAGACTGCCTGCTGACCAGCGAACTGGAGCCCACCAACGAATGCTACGCCCTCGCAAAGATCGCAGGGCTGAAGATGTGTGCGGCCTACCGACGGCAATACGGATTCAACGCCATCAGCGCCATGCCTACCAACCTCTATGGCCCAGGCGACAATTTCGATTTGGAGAACTCACACGTCCTTCCGGCATTGCTCCGAAAATTCCATGAAGCCAAGGAATCCGGTGCGGAACATGTGGTCGTCTGGGGGACAGGAACCCCCCGCCGCGAA
>LQAI01000227.1_pt1 | contig 10822 bp, 12 predicted proteins | sample 1535821 | NCBI WGS metagenome assembly LQAI01 (sample SAMN04331586, study PRJNA305678) | bioreactor metagenome | isolation source: bioreactor_5 inoculated with Wadden Sea sediment 1st replicate of a... | place: Germany:Bremen | reverse complement strand
ATTTTTTCGATTGTATGATTTGCGGTGGCGCACACTTCTTGTCTGGCCGATCAGATGGAAGATAGATTTTCTAGACAATGGAAGAGTCGTCATGTTATAAAGAGTACAGAACCAGGTAGATTTTTAGATTATTATTAGCTTAATCAATTTCAGAAAACTATAATGCCAAGCATACCTGCTTTTTGCCTCCTTACACCTCTGCTGGGTGATAGGTTCAGCCTTCTATTCAGGTTTTGCCCATTATAAGTAAGGGAAACGTTTATGGATAATATAGAATTGAATCACATCACCCCCTGGTGGCAGCGCAGTAAAGCCCCTGGTATGGGCAATTCTTTGAGGACATGCTCCTCCAGCCGGAGGACCCTCGCGAGATGCGCATCCAGGCGATCCGGGAAGGCATGCTGCCGCGCTACAAAAGCGGCAAGCGCAAGCTTTCCATTGCCCAGGCGCTTTCCGTCACCCGCTCATACCAGGAAACCGAAGGGCTGCACCCTGCCCTGCGGCGCGCCCTTGCGATGAAGCGGGTCTTCACTGAACTCCCCATTGCCCTTTTGCCGGGCCAGCTGCTGATGGGCGGCGCTTCCAGCGGCCCGCACATCATCGATTTCACCCCCGAGTTCTTTCCGCTCAACCTCCAAAAATGGCAGCCGGACAGCTTGTTGACCGGTGGGTTGCAGGGGGCAGACCAGTTTTATATCTTCGACCCTGATGACCAGAAGGTCTTTGAACAGGAAATCTGGCCCTACTGGCGCACTCATGCCCGTACGAATTATTTCTATAATGAGCTTAGCCGTCACTATCCCCAGGCCTGGGCCTATATGCGCGAGGCCGACTGCGCCCGCTACTCGCCGCTGATTGGTGGTGGTCTAGCCCATTCCATGCAGGATTATCTTTCGATTCTCCAGAAAGGGCTGCTGGGAATCAAACAGGAGATCCTGGAGCAGATTGCCGATCTGTCTATGGCAAACTACGATGCCCGAGAAGCATTTGAGCGTCGCAACATCTATGAAGCCATGCTCATCGTTGCTGACGGCCTTATCACCTATGCAAACCGCAATGCCGACCTGGCAGATTCCCTGGCCGAAGAGGAGCAAGACCCCAATCGGGTTGCTCAACTGCACACCATGGCTGCCATCTGTCGCAAGGTCCCAGCCCATCCAGCCGAAAGCTGGTGGGAGGCGCTGCAGGCGTTCCATTTCCTGTGGGCCGGCACGGCACTGAGCGAAGGCGGCGATTCCCATTCCACCGGGCGTTTTGACCAGTACATGCTTCCCTACCTGCAGTATGATCTGGAAGCCGGGAAAACCACGCCCCCAGGATGCCCAACAGCTGCTGGAATGCTTGTTCCTGAAATGGAACGAAACGCGAGCTTTTAAGCCCAATCTGAGCATTGGAAGCTCCGGTGGTGGCAATAACGCCAAGATAAACATCGGCGGTATGGATGTGAATGGCCGCGACACCACAAACTCGCTCACCTACATGCTCCTGGAGGCGCATGCCCATGTCCACCTGGTGGACCCCAACCTATCTCTGCGGATGCATAAGGGCACCCCGGATCGTCTCCTGCAGAGTTCCCTGGAGGTCCTGCGTCTGGGCGGCGGCCTGCCCATCCTCATCAACGATGACGTCATTATCCCTGCGCTGGTGAGCTGTATGGGAGTTGAGCTTGCCATGCGCGCAATTACGGTGACGCCGGCTGTCAGGAAACAGCATTGACCCAATACGTCGGGTGTGGATATAAACGGACGCAATAACACCGGCTGGATCAACTTGCCCAAGCCGCTAGAATTGGCTCTGCATAACGGCGTCAACCCGCTCAACGGAAAACTGATCGGACCGCAAACAGGTGACCCGCGCGCCTTCACCACCATGGACCAGTTTCTGGATGCTGTCCGGAAGCAGATCAACTATGCCGTTGAGATGAATGTCATCATCAACAACGTTTATGACCAGGTATTTGTGCGCTACTTCCCCTGCGTATTTCACGATTTGATGTACCCAGGCCCCCGACAGAGCGGGGTAGATATCCAAGCCGGTGGCTGCCGCTATAATTCTACCGGCGTTCTGGCAATTGGTATGGCTAATGCCGGTGACATCCTGGCCGCCGTGGATGACGTGATTTTCCAGCGGAAAGAGGCCACATGGGATGAACTGCTCACCGCCCTGCAGAAAAACTGGGAAGGCGCAGCAGATCTGCGCCGCAAGTTCATCGCCGCCCCTAAGTATGGGGCTGATGATGAGTACGCCGATAAATGGGCCCGCATAGCTCTCCAAATGTGGACCGAGGCTTATGAAAGTCACAGCACACCGCGCGGTGGACGTTTTGTAATGGGGCTGCTCAGTATGGGAAATTACGTCACCCTTGGTGCCATGACCGGCGCAACCCCGGACGGGCGTAAATCCGGCGCTCCCCTGGCGGATGCCACCAGCCCATCTTCCTTTGCCCCAGTGTTTGGACCTACCGCAGCTCACCAATCGGTTACTCGCGCCATTGATTCCTACCACGTTCCCAATGGGGTCACTTTCAACCAGCGTTTCAACCTCACCGCTGTTGGCAGCCCGCGTGACGTGCGTAAGTGGATGGATCTGGTGCGCAGCTATATGGATATGGGCGGGCAGCAGGTGCAATATACCGTCGTTGACGGCGAAACGATGCGGGAAGCCCAGAAGGACCCCTCCACCTACCGAGATCTCCTCGTGCGGGTGGGTGGTTATAGCGCCATTTTTGTCCAACTCAGCAAAGAGGTCCAGGACACCGTCATTGAGCGAGCGGAGATGCGTTTTTGAAAGGGCTGGTTTTTGACATTCAGCGCTACTCCATCCATGACGGGCCCGGAATTCGCACCGTCGTATTCCTCAAAGGTTGTCCCTTGGACTGCCTATGGTGCAGCAATCCTGAATCCCAGAAGGGAACCATTGAGCTTGAATTTCGTTCCAGGTTGTGCGAGCAATGCGGCCTGTGCATCCCTGCCTGTCCAAAAAATGCCATCCATCCAGACCCCTTCATCGCGCCTGACAATAAAATTGATTTACTCCGGTGTGATTTATGCGGAGAATGCGTACGAGCGTGCCCTACTGGTGCGCTGCACCTGATTGGACACGAATATACCGCCGCAGAAATCCTCCAGCAGGTCCTCAAGGATGATGTCTTTTATCGCAGGTCTGGTGGTGGCTTGACCCTCTCCGGCGGCGAGCCGTTCTACCAATCCGATTTCAGTCTGGAACTGCTTCGCCTCTGCTACGAGGCCGGTGTCCACACCGCTGTGGAAACAACTGGGCATGTGAATTGGTCTGTGCTGGCGCAGTCCCTCCCAATCACAGACCTGTTCCTGTTTGATATCAAACACCTTGATGCTCAATTACACACGCAGTCCACGGGGTATCCAACACGGTAATCCTCGCTAACCTGAGCAAGCTGGTGGAGTCCGGTGCAAATATTATCCTTCGCATCCCCCTAATTCCCGGATTTAATCTGGACGAAGAGCATCTCCAGGCCGTTGGGGAGCTGGCTTCGCGCCTCGATATCAAAGAAATCCACCTTATGCCCTTCCACCAGTTCGGGCGGGACAAATATCCCCGACTGGGCCGCGCCAACCTGATGGGCGATACCAGGGGCTTACAGGACACCCCGCAGGGGCGGGAGCAGATTGACCTGGCCGTACACATGGTCAGCCACCCAGGGATAAAAGTTCTGGTTGGCGGCTGATACAACTTATTCAGTACCTCAATCGTCTTGGCGAGCGCAGCGCTGCAGTATCTCCTGCAGCCCCAATGACCCCATAATTTCTAACAAAACTCTTACGCCCTGGCAAGCCCTCTTTTCTTGACGACCATTTTTCGTATGGTAACATTAATTTTGTGCTGTTTTAGCACTCTCAAGGCGAGAGTGCTAAATGTTAACACAAACAGAGGCTTTGAATGCGACTTACTGACCGCCAAAAACTCATTTTGACCCTCATCATCCACGAACACATCCGCACGGCCCAGCCGGTCGGATCGCGAACTATCGTGGATCAATATGACCTGTCGATGAGTTCCGCCACCGTGCGCAATGAAATGGCCACCCTGACGGATTATGGCCTGCTGCGTCAGCCGCACACCAGCGCCGGCCGGGTCCCCACCGAAGAGGGTTATCGTTTCTTTGTGGGCAACCTGGTGCACAAGACCGGACTGCCAACCAATACCCGCCGCACGATCACCCACCAGTTCTACCAGTCCAGGCAGGACGTGGAACAGTGGCTCAAGCTGGCAGCCTCCGTCCTGGCCAACCAGTCGCAAGCGGCCTCACTGGTCACCGCCCCCCACTCGGAAAAGACGATCTTCAAACACCTGGAACTAGTCGCCACCCGCGGCCGGCAGGTGCTGATGGTTGATGGTCTTGATGGCCGGTGAAATCAGGCAGCAATTCATCACCCTGGCCGAACCCGTCCCACAGGACAGGCTTTCCTCCGTCGCCGCCGAGATCTCCAATCTCTGCGTCCGCTGTGATGCCGAACAGATGTCCCGCATCCGGTCGCAGCTTGATACCCTGGGTGTGGAAATCCTCAATGTGTTGCTGACCGAAATGGCTCTCACTGAGGAATCCGCCACCGGTGAGATCTACCTGGACGGCATGACCTACGTGCTCTCCGAGCCGGAATTCTCCGAATCGGAGGAAGCCCGCCAGGCGTTGCACGTCCTCGAAGAGCGGTCGCTGCTCGAAAACTTGCTGGCCAGTACGGTGATGAACACCGATGTGGGCGGCATTCAGGTCTTGATCGGTGGTGAAGGTACCTGGGATGAACTGCGGTCGTGTTCCGTGGTCCTGGCCCGCTATGGCGATCCCAATACCCTGACCGGTTCGGTTGGTGTCTTGGGCCCAATCCGAATGCCCTATGACCGCACCATTTCAACCGTGCGGTTTGTCGCCAATGTCCTGAGCGACCTTGTCTCAGAGACGCTGGCTGTGTAGGAAAAGTAATTATTTGAATAACAAATGCGTAATGGAGAGTTTTTATGGCAAAAGAACCAAAAGATAAAAGAAAAGAAGAACAACCAACCTGAGGGCGAAAATTCCGAACAGGCCATGGTTGCTCTGACATTTGATGAGTATGACGCTCTTGAAAAGAAGATCGAAGGCCTTGAAAAAGAGGCTGAAGAAGCCAAAGATTCCTGGCTCCGCAGCCGGGCAGACTTTGATAACTACAAAAAACGTGTCGCTCGTGACGCTGAACGGTCCTATCAGGACGCCAAAGCGAACATCATCAAGATGTTCCTCGGCGCCAGTGACGACCTGGAACGCGCCCTCGCCCATCGGCCGCAGAATGATGATGGCGATGGTTGGGTGAATGGGATCGAGCTCATCCAGCAAAAACTGGTCAATCAAATGAAAAAAGAGGGTGTGGAGCGGATGGAGATTAAACCCGGGGATGAATTTGACCCAAATTTCCATGAAGCCATCACCCAGGAAGATAATCCAGACTATTCTGATGGACAGATCATCGAGGTCGTCCAGCCCGGTTACAAAATTGCAGATCGTGTCATCCGCCCAGCAATGGTACGAGTAGCTAGATAGAAACAGGAGAATAAAGAAAATGGAAAATCATAGGTATTGATCTCGGAACAACCAACTCCGTCGGCGCAGTGATGGTCGGCGGCGAGCCGGTCGTGATCCCTTCTGCTGAAGGTGAACGCCTGGTCCCGTCCGTTGTCGCGTTCAATAAGAACGGTGAACGCTTGGTCGGCCGTGTGGCCCGCAACCAGGCCATCACCAACCCGGAAAACACCGTCTTTTCAATCAAACGCTTCATGGGTCGCAAATTCGATGACCCGGAAGTCCAGCGTGCGCTCAAACTGGTGCCCTACGAGGTTGCCAAAGCCCCCAATGGCGATGTGCGCGTCAAACTCGGTGGCAAGAATATTCCCCACCCGAGGTGTCGGCCATGATCCTCTCCAAGATCAAACGGGATGCCGAAGCCTATCTGGGCGAACCTGTCACCCAGGCTGTGATCACGGTCCCCGCCTACTTCAATGACGCCCAGCGTAATGCCACCAAGGATGCCGGTAAAATCGCCGGTTTGGAAGTTCTGCGGATCATCAACGAACCCACAGCCTCCTCCCTGGCCTATGGGCTGGATAAAAAGAAGAAAAACGAAGTGATCGCGGTCTATGACCTGGGCGGCGGCACCTTCGATATCTCCATCCTGGATGTCGGCGAAGGCGTTTTCCAGGTCCGCTCCACCAGCGGCGACACCTTCCTCGGCGGAGATGACTTCGATCAGCGCATCATTGACTACATTGCAGATGAATTCAAAAATGAGAACGGCATTGACCTGCGCGGTGACCGCCAGGCCCTCCAGCGCTTGAAAGAAGCCGCTGAAAAAGCCAAGATCGAACTCTCCACCACGATGCAGGCCGAGATCAACCTGCCCTATATCACAGCCGACGCCACCGGTCCGAAGCACCTTGTGCTGACCCTGACCCGGGCCAAGCTGGAACAGCTGACCGATGATCTGGTACAGCGCAGCCTTTCCCCTGTGAAACAGGCCCTGAATGATGCCAACCTCACGACTAAAGACATTGACGAGATCGTGCTGGTCGGCGGGATGACCCGTATGCCCAAGATCCAATCCGAAGTTGAGAAGATGTTTGGCAAAGAGCCCACAAGGGCGTTAATCCCGATGAAGTTGTGGCCGTTGGTGCCGCAATCCAGGCAGGTGTTTGGGCGGCGAGGTTAAAGATATCCTCCTGCTCGATGTCACCCCTCTGACCCTCTCGGTTGAGACTCTCGGCGGCGTGGCCACCCCCTTGATCAAGCGCAACACCACCATCCCCACCCGTGAAAGCCAGGTCTTCTCCACAGCCAGCGACAGCCAGACTCAGGTTGAGATCCATGTCCTGCAGGGCGAACGCCCAATGGCCGGTGACAACAAGAGCCTTGGCAAGTTCGTGCTGGATGGTATTCCCCCAGCGCCACGCGGCGTCCCACAGATCGAAGTGACCTTCGACATCAATGCCAACGGAATCCTCGAAGTCACGGCACAGGACAAGGCCACCGGACGCACCCAGAACATCACCATCACAGCCTCCTCCGGCCTCAGTGATGCCGAAGTCGATAAGATGCGCCAGGAAGCCGAAGCGAACGCTGAAGAAGATCGCCAGCGCAAAGAGATGATCGAAGCCAAGAACCATGCCGATAACATGGTTTACACATCAGAAAAGACCCTGAAGGACCTGGGCGATAAGTGCCCGCTGACATCAAACAAAAAGTTGAAGATGCAGTCTCCAAAGTCCGTGATGTCAAAGATGGCGACGATCTGGAAGCGATCAAGTCCGCCACTGACAATCTGACAGAAGTCCTCCAGGAAGTTGGTCAGGCTGCCTATCAGCAGCAGCAAGCAGAATCACCAGAAGCAGCCGAAGGTAAAGCCGCTCCGGAAGACAAACCCGGTGACGATGAAGATGTTGTGGATGGCGAATTCAAGCAGGTCTAAGCTCTGCTTATCTAAATTAAAGATTATTCAGGTGCCCGAATTTAATCGCACCTGACCCGTTTCATAACACTGCAGGTTGGTTGACGCAACTGCCCGACCTGAGTAGACTTATCCGGATTTATTGTTCAACAGGCATTATTACATTCATTACGATAAAGAAAAATAATATGGAAAAACGTGATTATTACGAGATATTGGGTGTCACCCGTTCGGCAAGCAATGATGAACTGAAATCGGCTTTCCGCAACCTGGCACGCCAATATCACCCCCGATGTCAGCGACGACCCCAACGCAGAAGAGAAATTCAAAGAGATCAACGAAGCCTACGCTGTCCTTTCAGACAGCGATAAGCGCGCCGCTTATGACCGTTATGGTCACGCCGGCGTCAATTCACAGGGCATGCCCGACTTCACCAATATCGACCTCTCCGACATCCTCGAAGGAATATTTGGTTTTGGTGGGTTCGGCGGCTCCAGCCGGCGGTCTCGCAACGCCCCCCCGGCGCGGCGCTGATCTCTCCAGCCGGATCACCCTGACCTTTGAAGAAGCTGCCTTTGGCGTTGAAAAGGAAATTCAGATCACCCGGGACGAAACCTGTGAGACCTGTCATGGCTCCGGCGCCAAGCCCGGCACCACCCCGCACACCTGTCAGCAATGTAACGGCCAGGGCGAAGTCCGCCAGGTCCATCAAACCCTCTTGGGTTCCATGGTCCAGGTGGTCACCTGTCCGCGCTGTAACGGCCGGGGTGAAGTGATTGATACCCCCTGCCCCACCTGTAACGGACGAGGGTTGGAACGAAAAACCATCACTAAGGTGGTCTCCATTCCGGCCGGTGTCTCTAGCGGCGTGCAATTCGCTGGCAGGTGAAGGCCAACCCGGCACCAATGGCGGCCCCAACGGCAATTTCTACCTTGAAATTATCGTCCAAAAGCATGACTTTTTCCGCCGTAAGGATGATGATGTCCTTTTAGACCTGGATATCAATATCGCCCAGGCAGTTCTGGGTGATGAGATCAAAGTGCCCACCCTGGAAGGTGAAGTGGACCTGCGCATCCCACCTGGGACACAGCCCGGCAAAGTCTTCCGTATGCGTGAGCGGGGCATTGCCCACCTGCGCGGTTCCGGCAAGGGTGACCAACTGGTGACCGTATCCGTACAAATTCCATCCCGGCTGAGCAATGATCAACGTGAGCTTTTCGAGAAGCTGGCCGAGACCATGGACCCGGATATCAAGATCCAGGAGCACAGCTTCCTGGATAAACTCCGAGAGGTGTTTGGTGGCTGATCAAAACGAAGCACCGATCCGCTGGATCAAAGTGCAATTCATCACCGAAGATGGTGAACTCGCTGAAGCGCTTGCTGATGTCATTGGCCGCTTTGCCTCCAATGGCGTGGCTGTCGAATCGGTGACCAAATTTGACGAACACACGCAGGAAAACCTCCCCACTGGCGAGCTGGCCGTCTCTGGCTATATTCCTGTAGATGAACATATCGAAGAAACCCGCCAGAAGCTGGAAGAAGCGCTCTGGTATATGGGGCGGATCGCCCCCCTCCCCGAGCCAACCTACAGCGACGTCCGCGATGAAGACTGGATGGCAGCCTGGAAGAAGCATTACACCCCCATCACCATTGGTGAGAAGCTCCTGATCCTGCCTGCCTGGCAGGAACCCAAGAAAGGAGAACAGCGTACGATCGTCCGCATCAACCCGGCGATGGCCTTTGGCACCGGCACCCACCCCACCACCCAGCTCATCATGACCCTGCTGGAAAATTACGTTCAACCTGGCCAGCCCCTGCTGGATATTGGCTGTGGGTCCGGCATCCTCTCGATTGCCGCCCTCAAACTGGGTTCAACGCATGCCATTGCAGTGGATGTCGATGGCGCGGCTGTGGTCTCCACCCAGGAAAACGCTAAACTGAATAACATCCCTGTGGAATGGATCGAGATCGGTAAAGGATCGGTGGAAGAAGTCCTGACCGGCCGCTATTCCTATCAGAAAGCGCCTCTGGTGTTGGTCAACATCCTCGCCCCGATCATCCTGCGCCTGTTTGATGTCGGCCTGGCCAAACTGGTCAGCGACGGCGGCACTTTGCTGCTTTCCGGTATTTTGGAACACCAGGAAGAGGAAATGCGCCAAAAAGCTGAAGAGAACGGGTTTAAGTTCCTGGAACGCACCAATCAGGGTGACTGGATTAGCATGGCCTTTAGAAAAGCTATGTGAAATAGATTGCTTGTAAAGTTAATGGGCAATTGTTAGATTTAACAATTGCCCATTGAGTTTTAATACACTTTCAGTTAATCGCCATTAAAAAATCCTATTCATTTATCAATAATAGGCAAGTAATGTTGATTAATCAGAAAGACCGTTTCCTCACAAGTGTTGGAACAAATATAATACGAAGCGGCTGACAGATCGTCCTGGGCATTCATGACAATATTCCAATAATTAGGCATTGTCTCTCCAGCCGTCACGCTATCATCTCGCAAGATCACATAACCCTCATTGGGAGATGTGCGGCCACTATCAATAATGATCTCAGCAGAGGAATCGCCATTCAAGCCTGCCCCACTGCTAAAACACGTACCCCCTATACATAAGGCTGGTCCCCCGGCCCAGTTGTTTGTGCTTGATCGTTGAATATAATGAACCGGTAATGAAAAGCCTGGCCCCCATGCGCCAAAGTAGGCATCGGTCCAGCGGACAATTGTACACATCGCATCACGGCAATAAGTCGGCCTGGGCATATTCGTATACGTTGTCGAAATATCAACCCTCTCACAAGTCATTGGTGCAAAAAAGTAATACACCATATTCAGTTGATCATCACCCTCAAAATAGACTGACCACTGAGAATCAGACCACTCCGCACCATCATCCAGAAGCTGTGCCACACCACCGCCATCGGCTACGCCGCCTTCAAAGATCGGTGTCATGGATGAATCCGTCCCGTTATTGCCGTACGGCGCACTAAGAACAATGCCCATCAAACTAATAAACGGCCCTCCAATCCATGATTCAGTTATGCTGTCCTGTTGATAATAAACCGGCAAGGATAAACCTGGACCGAAATCACCAAAGGTCCCAAATGTGAATCTGAGGACCATACACATGCTATCCAAACAGAATTCCGGCATATCAATAGCTGTGGGTTCTGTAATATTGGGCCGTGTTTCAATACCAGGGATGGAACATACTTGAAGGGAGGCTTGAGTCAGAGTTGCACTTGCTTTTGCTTCAATACTCCATAAATTCGGGTCATTCTCATTGGGGCCATCATCCATGATCCTGATATAGCCGCCATCCCCGTTACACCTCCCAGGAAGACACCTCACCATAACCATTCCCAT